>ENA-OWPA01000026-OWPA01000026.1-bioreactor-metagenome-genome-assembly--contig:-NODE-26-length-272532-cov-9.793225_pt1 | contig 272532 bp, 260 predicted proteins | sample MGYA00238139_ERZ651803 | MGnify/ENA primary metagenome ERZ651803 (study PRJEB26909, sample SAMN07631231) | bioreactor metagenome | isolation source: Switchgrass digestor | place: USA: Dartmouth...
CAAGGGTTGGGCTGTTCGCCCATTAAAGAGGCACGCGAGCTGGGTTCAGAACGTCGTGAGACAGTTCGGTCCCTATCCGTCGCGGGCGTAGGAAATTTGAGAGGAGCTGTCCCTAGTACGAGAGGACCGGGATGGACAGACCGCTGGTGCACCAGTTGTCGTGCCAACGGCACAGCTGGGTAGCTATGTCTGGAAGGGATAAGTGCTGAAAGCATCTAAGCACGAAGCCCCCCTCAAGATGAGATTTCCCACTCCGAAAGGGAGGTAAGACTCCAGGGAGACTACCTGGTAGATAGGTCCCAGGTGTAAGTGTAGAAATACACTTAGCTAAGGGATACTAATAAGTCGAGGTCTTGACCTAAGAAGGTATTGCTTATATAGTTAAGTCTGGTGACGATAGCGAGATGGAGACACCCGTACCCATACCGAACACGGAAGTTAAGCATCTCAGCGGCGATGGTACTAGGGTGGAGACGCCCTGGGAGAGTAGCACGTTGCCAGACATTTTAATATAAAAAGTTCTACTACGTAGGTCGTAGTAGAACTTTTTTATATGGATTAAAGTACAATGTGCCAGTTGAACAACTGGATTTCAAGCCAAGGACAAAAGAAGAATTAATGAAATTTTTTGAATTACAGCAAGCTGATGATAAATAATAGGAATTATACTCAAGAAGGCTCAAAATTTTGGTAATACTGGGCCTTCTTTTATTTATTGTAATAATAGTTTTCATATTATATAATGAATATAATGTAATTATCGATAAAAAATGACATTATGTGAGGGGGAACAAAATGAAGAAAAAAATAAAAGTTCTAGGAATTGTATTTCTAATTGTAACATTATTAGCAGCTTGTAGTAAAAATAATAATCCAGATATGATTGCATTAGAAGAAAATAATGAAGAAAGGGAATCGCCTAAAATTATTACAGAGCTGGACTACTTAAAACAACCCCCTACCAACTGGGCGTCATATAAGGAAACAGTGCCTGTTAAGGGAATATACATGACTGGAAACACATTGGGACTTAAGAGTAGGTTCAATGAGCTAATTGATTTAATTGATAGGACAGAGTTAAATGCAGTTGTTATTGATGTAAAAGATGATTATGGTACTCTTACATATTCATCAAATATTCCAATGGTTAAGGAGTTGGGAGCAGATAATACAGTTAAGGATAAAGATTTTGTCCAAACAATGAACATACTTGCAGAAAAAAATATTTATCCTATTGCCAGGATTGTAACGTTTAAGGACAGAACTGCAGCTACTAAAAGGCCAGATTTAGCTATAAAATCAAAAGATGGAAGTATTTGGAGAGATAATAAGGGTGATGCATGGCTTAATCCGTATAATAGGGAATCATGGGAATATCCAATACAGATAGCAGAAGAAGCTGCATTGATGGGATTTAAAGAAATACAGTTTGATTACGTGAGATTTCCTACTGACGGGAAAAGAAGCCTAATAGATTATGGCGAAAGTGCTAGTATACCTATGCAGGATACAATAGCTGAGTTTTTAAAATATGCTAGACAAAGATTGGAACCCTATGGAGTATATGTATCAGCAGATATTTTTGGATTAGTTACGACAGTTGAAGATGACATGGGGCTTGGACAACATCTTGAAACTTTAGCTACTGCAGTAGATTTCTTATGCCCTATGGTTTATCCATCCCACTATGCTTTAGGTACATACGGGGTAAAATATCCAGATTCTAATCCGTATACAATAGTCAACACCAGTTTGACTGTAGCAAAGGAAAGGATTAGTAAATTGGAGACAGACGAGAAAAAAGCCAAAATTCGACCATGGCTTCAAGATTTTTCTGCTACATGGCTGAAAAAAGAGTATGGTTCATATTATACCCCTTATGGTCCTGAACAAATAAGAGCACAGAAAAAGGCTACTTATGATGCAGGTTTAGACCAATGGATATTGTGGAATGCTGGCAACAAATATACTGAAGGAGGATTGGATAAAGAGTAATGAGATATGAGGGGACTTTATATAGGCCACCTAGTGAAGCATATAGTTTGATAGTTCAAGCAACCATAGGATGTAGTCACAATAAATGTTCTTTTTGCTCAATGTATAAAGATAAGAAATTCAGGATTAGAAATACAGATGAAATTATAGAGGATTTTAAAATTGGAAGAGAGAGATTTAATTATGTTGAAAGGGTTTTCCTTGCTGATGGCGATGCTCTCATTATTAAAACCTCTGAACTAAAAAAGATCTTAACTTCCATAAAGGAAATTTTTCCTGAATGCAAAAGGGTAGGAATATATGGTTCACCAAAATCAATATTGTTAAAGAGCATAGATGAGCTGAAAGAATTAGAAGCTTTGGGGCTTGGAATAGTATATTTAGGAGTAGAATCAGGTTCCGATAAGATATTAAGGATGATAAATAAAGGCGTTACAAGGGATGAAATGATTGAAGCAGGAAAAAGAATAGTAGAATCTGGTATTAAGCTATCTGTTACTATTATTTCAGGTTTAGGGGGAAAAGAATATTCTTTGGAACATGCCAGAGAAACTGCTGAGGTTATAAATGAAATTAATCCACATTATCTAGGCTTACTTACTTTAATAGTTGAAGATGGGACACCATTATATGATGATGTTAAAAGTGGGAAGTTTAAATTGCTTAGCCCAAGTGAAATCTTAAATGAAACTAGAGAACTGGTTAAGAATTTAGATGTAGATAACTGCGTATTTAGATCTAACCATGCTTCAAACTATGTACCTTTAAGAGGTACATTACCTCAAGATAAAGAGATAATTTTAATGCAGATTGAAGAAGGGCTGAAAATTTCAAATTTAGAAGAAATGGATAGGTATAGAAGGTTATAACAAATTGCTTTTAATTCATAAGCCACGGAATTCATAATTGAATTTCGTGGCTTATTTTTTTGTTCTATTAAGAAAGAGGACAACATATATTAACTATAGATTTCAGAGAACCTCAACTTTTACATTAACGTAATTTGATGAATTAGGGCGGATAAAAGGCATATATAAGATTAATCAAAAAAAATTTCCCTAAAAAATAAGATATATATTTATGTTTTGACAATTGTTTTGTAATTTTTTAGGTCAAATGAGAACTTAAAAAATATATTAATTAATTTTAGTTTAACGATTTAAACTGCTATATATCTAAAACAGACAAATGCCAGACAGAGAACGACATCTAGAATAAATCTGTCGGAATTAATTTGTAGACTTGGATTTAGGATTTTGATAATTATTTATTAAAGTAAATTGAACCTCTCTAGAAGAGGGCATTTAAAGTTAAGTTAAAGTAGCAGTTTAAACCATTTTAATTTGCTTTCTGAAAAAACAAGGAGGTGAATACAAATGATGAGAAAAAGGCTTAAAAAATTGTTTGGACTGATGATATCTATTCTCATAATTTTGTCAATAATCCCTATAGAATCTTATGCAGTTAGCGACATATCAAATCACTGGGCAAAAAATGTAATTGAGAGTTGGGTAGAGAGAGGATTAGCTAAAGGTTATCCTGATGGCACATTTAAGCCTAATAACCTTATTTCCAGAGCTGAGTTTATAAGCTTAGTGAATAATGCCTTTGGATTTACTGAAGAAGCAGAAATAAGCTTTAATGATGTTCATGAAGCAGAATGGTATGTAGTTCCTATTAAAAGAGCAGTTGCAGCAGGTTATATAAGTGGCTACCCAGATGGGACCATTAAGCCAGATGCCCCAATTACTAGGCAAGAAGTTGCAGTTATAATTGCGAAAATAATGAAGTTAAACTTAAATGAAGAGGCAGCGGAAATATTTAAGGATAAGGATAAGTTAAATTGGAGCAAAGGATATGTTGGTGCAGTAGTTGCTGCAAAATATATGGTTGGATATCCTGATGGAAATTTTAATCCTTTAAACAACATTACCCGTGGTGAAGCCATATATGCTCTAAATAATGTTATTGAGGGTACACAAGATGTGGCTGAAGTACAAGCGGTAGCAAAACAGGACTTTTTAGGGATTACATATATAAGAGTAAAGTGGAATCAGGGAATCAAACCAACTGTAGTAAAGGCAAATGGCCAAGAACTTATTTATGATAGCAGTGATGGAGAATGGAAAGGTACAGCTTTGGACTTGCATATTGGTGATGATGTAGAGATTGTTTCTGTAATAAATGGCATTGAAAAGAAAATGGTTATTAAGGTTAAAGATATCCTAGACAACTAGGATATTTAATAAACAAATATAGGAGGGAAAAACATGAAAAGAAAATACATTAAAAAAACATTATCTTTGTTATTAGCGCTTCTATTGATATTTCCAGTAATAAGCCTAGCTGCAGAATCAACAATTATTAGCAAGATTTATTTTGAAGATGAAGAAGGGAATATGGTATTGGTCGATTATGAAGCAGCCATCAATCAAGCCTTAGAAGGGGATAGTGCACTATACAATGCCATAAGATATTATGTTGGAATAGCTGAGCTCAAGGGTAAAGCTATATTTCTTGAAACAAATTCAGGAAAGATTTTAGATTATAAGCTAGCGTTGCTAGACAACTTATTTAGGCTCGAAGACATCATTGATGATGAAAGATATGAAGTAGATCATGAAATTGAGTACACCCATGAGCTAAAGATTGTAGATGGAGAGCCAGGTATAGTTCCTAAGATTGTTCATACAAACTATGTAGTAAGCATAACAGGACCAGAAGAATTAGAATTAGGCAAGACAGATAATTTTGATATAAGAATTTATGGAGATGCTAGTGGCAATGTAAGTTACAGGGCAAGATATGAATATGAAATAAGCGGTGGAGAAGGAACTTTAGAATACTTTGATGGCAACGACTGGAGAAGAATACCTCTTAGCGGAAACTTTGAAGCATTTTCATTAACTCCAAACTGGGATGAAACAGTAAGATTTAGATTCACACCAAACAGCTTAGGAGAGCATGAAATTGAATTTTATTTAGTAGATATAGATGAAGACAGAACTCTAGCAGAAGATAAGCATCAATTTACAGTTATTTACAGAGATGTACAGTTACCAGAATTAGTTTCCATTACTCCAGTTGAAGGAATAGAAGTTGAATTTGGTACACCATTGGAAGTAGCTATAAATAGACTACCAAAGACTACAACAATTTTAGATAGCAAAGGAATAACCCATACTGTTAACTTGACATGGTCTATAGATAACTATGATGGAAATATGCCAGGCATCTATACAGCTACAGGTAGTTTTGACTTGCCACCAGGAGTTATTAATCCAAGGGGCTTGGAGTTAAAAGTTGTAACTACAGTAAGAGTATTGGAACAAACTATAGATTTACCAGATGTAATAGAAGAAATAATCATCTGGAACAGTGAGATTACAAACAAGACTTATGCAAATATTGAAATCAAAGAGGAGTATGTAAATGTAGTGATAGCTGTTTATGTAGATGATTTTTTAGCCTTTCAAATGGTAGATAAGCCTTCACAATGGAGAATTGAAGTTGAAGAAGGAACAACTGTAGAAGATTTAATCGGAAGAATTAGAGTAGAATTAGAAGGACAAGAAGATCCTCAAGATGAACCTAGTATAATTGCGGTATTTCATCCACATTTCTTGTTGCCTAAGTTTGGATATATTTCAGTTGAAGTAGAAAATGTGCCAGGTGCTGCTAAATTCTGCGTAGTATATCATTTATCCGATAATGAAGATGGCAGTCAAAATATAGTGGAAACTAGCATAGTTAACATAGAGGAACAAGCTGGGCTTTTATTCTATGATCCAAATCAATATGACACAATAGACATTAAGATTTTTGATAATGACGAAAATCTACTACACATATTTGTAGATGTAGTGCCAATAATTCAAGGATAAAGACATAAAAGATTACAGAATAGCACAGAAAATCGCAACATATCCTATAGAGAATTCTATAAGATATGTTGCTGATTATAAAAAAAGTAATTGAGGAGGGGGATAACATGAAACTTAAAAGAGTATTGGCCTTATTGCTGGTACTAGCATTGGTTTTACCTGTTCCATCCTTTGCAGAAACTAGCAATAAGGTAAGCTTATCAAAGGAAAGCATATATGAAAAAGTTGCTGAAATATTTAAGCCACAATTAGAAGCTAGCAGAGTAAAACTAGAAAAAGATTTAGAGGAAATCTACAATGACGAAGATGAAGTAAGAATTATAGTAGAAATGAAATCTAAACCAAGTATAGTATACGCAACTGAAAGAAACATAAGCTATGAAAAGATGTCCCAAACATTGGTTAACGAAATTGAAAAGAAAATAGTTGCTGAACAAGAAGAAGTCAAGAAGCAAATATTATCCAGAAATGTAGATATGAAATTTATAAACAGTTTCAGGACAGTATTCAATGGGTTCAGCGGTCTAGTAAAGTTTAAAGATATTAAGGTTATTGAAAGCCTACCACAAGTAAATAAGGTATATATAGCCAATGAATATGAACGACCTGAAATAAAGCCAGAAATGGATACTTCTAAAGACATGGTAGGAGCTTTACCAACCTGGGATTTAGGATATAAAGGGGAAGGAACTGTAGTAGCTATTATAGATAGTGGTATTGACCCATACCACAGAGACATGGTACTTAGTGAAGGTACTGTTCCAAAGCTCACTCGCGATTCATTAAAAGGTAAGGATTTATTAGGTAGATATTATACTCCAAAGATTCCTTATGGATACAACTACTATGATATGAACCATAACATAATAGACATGGGACCAGGCACATCAATGCACGGTATGCATGTAGCTGGTATAGTTGGTGCAAATGGAGATCCTGAAAATGGTGGGATTAAAGGGGTAGCTCCAGAAGCTCAACTTTTGGCAATGAAGGTATTCTCCAACGATCCTTTCTATTCAACAACATTCAGCGATATTTACCTAATTGCAATTGACGAAGCAGTAAGGCTTGGTGCAGATGTAATAAATATGAGTTTAGGCTCAACAGCAGGATTTTATATTGAAGATTCAGCAGAAAATAAAGCTATAACCAATGCTACTAATAATGGTATTGTATGCGTTGTTTCAGCGGGAAACTCAGGTCAAATGACTTATGGGTGGACTTCAACAAATTATGGATATCCATTGAAAGAAAATCCTGATATTGGAGTTGTAGGTTCTCCAGGTTTAAATAAAGATACTATCCAAGTAGCATCTATTGAAAATACTCATAAGAAAGTTAATGCATTGGCTTATGAAAAAGATGGCGAAATATTCAAGATACCAATGGCTATTGCAGGTAATATAGACCCAACTGAAGTATTTGACGGGCCTCAAGAATTCGTAGACTGTGGAGATGGAAGCCCAGAATATCTAACTGAGGTAGCTGGTAAAATTGCACTAGTTATTAGAGGTGGTAATACAGCACCATTTGTAGACAAGATACTTAATGCACAAAATGCTGGAGCCATAGGTATCATTGTATACAATCATGAAGCAGGTGGAGAAGAACTAATAAATATGGCAACTCCAGACATACAAACAATACCAGCTGTATTTATAGGACACAGAGGTGGAATGGAATTACTTCAATTAGAAGATAAGAAGGTTGAATTCTTAGATGAATTAATTTCAATACCAAAGGCTGATGCTGGTAGAATGTCAGAATTTACATCTTGGGGTACTACTCCTTCACTAGAAATCAAGCCAGAAATAACTGCTCCTGGCGGGGAAATCTATTCAACATTAAATGATAATAAGTATGGAACATACAGCGGTACTTCTATGGCAGCACCACATGTATCAGGCGGTGCAGCATTAGTTATGGAATACATTAAAAAACACGAAATCTATGGCAATTTAAGTCTAGGAGAACAAGCTAGGCTTGCAAAGGTATTGCTAATGAATACAGCAAATGTTGTTTATGACGAATACGATGTAGAATATTCTCCTAGAAGGCAAGGCGCAGGGTTAATGAACCTTTACGGTGCTGTTTCTACACCAGTAAGGCTTGTAGATGCAAGAACAAATGAAGCAAAAGTTGAATTAAAGGATTTTGAAGATACAGAATTTATAATAAGGCTAAAAGCCATAAATGACTCAGATACTGATTTGGTTTATGACGTTGATGTATCTGTATTAACAGATTACATCTATGCAGGATTGAACCTATTAGTTTCAGATTACATCTACGGTGCTGAAATAACCAAACCAGATTCAATAATTATTCCAGCAAATGGAGAATGTGAATTTGAAATTACTGTAGATATTGGAGATGATCCAAATATTTACAGAAACATGTTCGTAGAAGGATTTGTAACTTTGGTTGATCCTAATAACATAAATCCAGACTTGTCAATTCCTTATGTTGGATTCTATGGAGACTGGGGAGAACCAAAGATATTAGATGGAATGAGGTTCATAGACCCAGCAGGTGCATCATATTATCAATTATCAGGTATGATTTGCTGGGATGCTGAAGGCAACGGGTACTATTATACATCACCTCATATATTCATGAATCCTGGTACTGTACCTGGATACATTGAAGGAACAGGAAATATAATGCCATACTTATCATTCATGAGAAACGCTGAATGGGTTGAATACAACATACTTGATGAAGAAGGCAATTTATTGAGGACCATATATAGAGAACAATTTAGGAGAAAGAACTATTACAATGGTGGAAGAAGTTCACCAGTTAGCATGATTTTAAATGCTGAATGGGATGGAACTGTAAATGGCAAGGTTGTACCCGATGGAAACTACTTCTATGAAATAGCAGCTAAAATCCATTATGAAGGGGCAGAAGTTCAATCTAAGAGGATACCAATAACTATTGATACAAAAGGACCTGAAATAACAGATATATCATTTAATCCAACAACATTGAAGCTTACATGGAATTCATACGATGAAGGCGCAGGAATATTGGGCTTTATCTTTGCAATTGATGGAGAAGAAATAGAAGAAGTAGTATATGGTGAAGCTGGCAAGACAACTTATGAACTAGATTTAAGGCCATATCTTCATAGCCCTACAGAATACACCATTGAAATTATATCAGTAGATAGATTGTTAAACACCAATTATGCTGAATTCACATTTAGCGTAGAAGATGCTAATGCATATATCTTCCTATATAATCCAAAGTTGTTAAATATCTATACAACCAACGACATTTTAGTTGAAGGATATGTTGCAAATCTATCTACTTTAGACAAGGTACTTGTAAATGATGTAGAAGCAGATGTTGAATTTAAAGAAAATGTATCACTATATCATCCAGATGACCCAAGTACCATTGTCTATGTAGGCCCAGCATTTAAGTTCACTAAGGTTATGCATATCGAAGATGGATATAGGGAACTAAGGGTTGAAGCAGTATCTACAGCTGGAACAAGAAGCAGTATTGTAAGAAGATTCTATGTTGACACTACACCACCAGAATTAAATGTAACTGTAAAACATATAGATAAAGAGGTAGCGACAGCAGAATTAGAAATTGAAATGATGGATGCCTTAGGATATCTTGCTCTATACCTTGGAGATAGCATGATATATCTATATGAACATCCAATGGTAGTAGTTGAACCTGCTCATAAAGTTATAACTCATGTTGTAAATCTACATGAAGGAGAAAATACATTTGTATTTACATTGGAAGATGCTGCAGGCCATCAAACAGTTAAGGAAATAACTGTTAACTTGGATTCAGATGAAGAACCAGATCCTGAAATTCCAGCTATTACAAATATCAAACCATCTTCCGATATAGAACTTTCAGCAGGAGATACATTGGATATAAGCTTTAATGCTCCAACAGGAGGAAGGGGATACTACAAGATAATATTCCCACTTGGACTAGGCAGTAATAGCTTGAATTCAAGTGGATATGGCACTCCAATGCCAGAAGTAGAACCTGGTTTATATAAAGCTACTTGGACAGTACCAGAAGGATTAATAGTAAGTGGCTTGATAATTGAAGTTGTATATATTGCTCCAGATGGCCAAGAAATTATTGCAACTGCACCAGGAAGAGTAACAATAGTAGGTTCATTGGAAGAAATGCCAGCCAACTCTGTAATATTAGGAAACGAAGCCTTTGATTTAGCATATCTAGAAAGAAATGCTCAAGCACAAGCTAAGCTAATTGAATGGATAAATTCAGGCAGAGCAGTTTATGTAAAACTTGAAACTGGAGTCATTGTAGATTTCAACGGAGCAATAGTTGGTATGAATATGCTACCAGATAGATTGATTCATGTTGACAGCTTAGGAACTGTAAGGATTTTTGAAAAGAAATAGTATATAAGGAGTTGTCCCAAAGAATATGCTTTGGGGCAACTCCCACATATAAATCTTTAAAGGAGGTGTAAAAAACATATTTGAATTAACTAAACCTTAAATAATTTAAGGAGGGGTATTAATGGGAAAGAGAAAACTTGCAGTTAAAATCCTATCCTTGTTAGTATGCTTAACACTTGTAATAAGCTATTTTCCAACTTTAGCCTTTGCTGAAAATGCAGAACTAAAAACAGCAAAAGAAGAGCTATATCATATAGCACAAGAAAAAATTGACATTGAAGTTAAAAAGGATTTAGAAAAAGATGAATTTGCAGAAGTGCTTGTCTACATGAAGGACCAATTGGATGCAGAGAATGTTGCACAAGCTACAAAAACTGCATTGTTATCATCAATGACTCCTTATCAAACAAAATTACAAATAAGAAGGGCAGTTGTAGAAGCATTAAAGGACAAAGCTGATATAACACAAAGAAATATTATAAAATATCTAGAACAAGAGAAGGAAAAAGGCAATGTAGCAGAATTTAAGTCATATCACATAGTTAATATGTTATATGTAAAAGCCACAAAGGAAGTAATAGAAAACTTATCCTTTATGGCAGAAGTTGAAAAAATATACAAGAATAAGACATATACTTTAAGCTTCCCTGAAAGGGATAAGGAAATAGCTCCAAGTTCCAATGGATTAGAATGGAACATAGCAAGAATTGGAGCAGACCAAGTATGGCAACTAGGCATTGATGGTACAGGAGCTGTTGTTGCCAATCTAGACTCAGGAGTAGACTGGTCACATCCAGCTTTAAAAGAAAAATGGAGAGGATATGACCCAACTACTGGAACAACAAATCCTACAGGCAATTGGTTTGACCCAATATATAATACAACTTTGCCATCAGACCCAGATGGTCATGGAACCCATGTAATGGGAACTATGGTTGGTCAAGAACCAGATGGCTCCAATAAGATAGGAGTAGCTCCAGGTGCAAAATGGATAGCTGCAAGGGTATTTAATGCAGCTGGTTCAACAACAGATAGGATTCTATTAGATGCTGCAGAATGGATGCTAGCACCAGGTGGAAACCCAGATAATGCACCAGATGTAGTAAATAATTCATGGGGTGGATTAGATGGTATAGACGACTGGTACAGAGATGCTGTAAGAAGTTGGAGAGCAGCTGGAATATTCCCAGTATTCTCTGCAGGGAACCAAAGACCAGGGGAACCAGCACCATGGCCAGGATCCATTGTAAACCCAGCAAACTACCCAGAATCCTTTGCAGTTGCTGCAGTAGATAAAAATGACAGAAGGGCATCCTTCTCAAAATTAGGTCCATCTCCATATGATGAAACTCTAATTAAGCCAAATATCTCAGCTCCTGGCGTAAGCATAAGGTCTTCAGTACCAGGGGGATATGAAGGTGGATGGTCAGGCACATCCATGTCAGCACCTCATGTTTCAGGTACTGTTGCTCTATTAGTATCAGCCAATGCATCCTTAACAGTAGATGAAATAGAAGCTATATTATCAGAAACTGCAGAGCCACTAACAGATGAAACATATCCAGAATCACCTAACTTTGGATATGGCTATGGAATGGTAAATGCTTTTGAGGCAGTAAGTAAAGTAGCTACTGGTATAGGAAATATAAGCGGAAGAGTATTAGTAGAAGGAGAAGATACTCAAGAACCAGTTATTGAACACCAACAAGAAGTATTTGAAACCTATATTGGAGTAGATATTGATATAGTAGCCAACATATATGATGATGTTTCTGTAACAGAAGTTGAACTTCTTGTTAAACCAGAAGGAAAATCCTATTGGATGCTTGTTCCAATGAATAGGATATCAGGGGACCACAAGTATGGAACATATAAAGGAACAATAACTGCTGATATGCTATTAGGAGATAGAATATACTATAAGATAAAGGTAAGGGATTTCGCAGGAGAAGTTGTTGTAACACCAGATTATAAAATTGATGTACTATTTGGAATAGTTCCAGATGAGTACACTCAAGGATTTGAAACAAGTGCTCATGGTTGGATAATGACTGGTTCATGGCAATGGGGAGTACCAACAGATGTTGGCCCTAGTCCTTATGAAGGCGAAGGAGTTGTGGCTACAAACTTAAGTGGAGAATATCCAAATAATGCAAATGATTGGCTAATTACTCCACCAATAGACTTAAGGGATACTTCTTTAGAAACAGCATCATTGAGATTCTATGAATGGTACGACATGGAAAATAATTACGACAAAGGTTATGTATTAATAACTAACGATTTTGGTGAAAATTGGACTGAAGTAAGACCAGCAATTACAGGTTCTGGTACTCAGTGGAGAGAAGCCATAGTGAACCTTGAAGATTATATAGGCTCAGAAAATCCAGTACATGTAGCTTTCAGATTTACATCTGACTTTTCAGTTCAAAGAGCAGGATGGTATATAGATAATGTAAGGTTAGTAAGCAAGGACAATGATGCACCTCAACCACCAAGTGGATTGAGAGCTGAAGCTACATTGGCTGGAATTAAGTTGACATGGACCCATTCACCAGATCCTGACGTAAAATATTATAGAATTTTCCGTTCAGAAACATCAGGCGAAGGATATGTAGAAATTGCTCAAACAGCAGCAAATGTTTATATTGATAGGGATATAGTTGGTGGAACAACATACTACTATGTAATCAGTGCTGTAGATACTTCAGGTAATGAAAGTGAATACAGTAGAGAAATTGCAGCTACTTCATTAGAAGCTATAACTATTTTTGGAACAGACTTTGAAGAGGATGATGGAGGATTTGTTACAGGAGTAACAGCAGGTACTGCTAATCCATGGGAGTGGGGAGTACCAACATCAGGACCTAACAGTGCATTCTCAGGAGAAAAACTATGGGCTACAAATCTATCTGGTAATTACGATAATAGAACTGACGCATATATTGAAACACCACCAATATTTATACCTGAAGGTAAGGATGCTATATTATCCTTTAACCATTGGGTTGATATGGAAGGTACTACAACCCTATGGGATTATGGTCAAGTGTTAATTTCTAAAGATGATGGAGAAACATGGACTAATATTACCCCAACACCAGAAGGTAAATATGGTAGAAGAGCTCAAGCGTGGGCTAGTGAAGAAATATTCTTAAGTGGCTACAGTGGAGAAACTATAAAGATAAGATTCTTCTTCCATTCTGATACTTCAGGAACATACAGTGGCTGGTATATAGATGATGTATATGTAATGGGAATAGACCATGTTGAACCAGAACCAATTGAAGGAGAAGAAATAGCATACGATGATGGAACAGCTGAAGACGCATTAGTGTTAATTTATGCAGGTAACGGTTTGGCAGTAAGATTTACTCCTTCTCAATATGGTAAAGTAAGGGCAGCCAATATATACCTTTGGGGTAATGATTGGCCAGTACCAGGTGGAAATAGGCTAGGATTTGTAATATACGATTCCAATGGCAATCAAGTAGGAACACCAATATATGTAAATAACTTGGTAAGAGGAGCATGGAACTTAATAGACCTATCAGCATTTAATTTCTATACTGACCAAGACTTCTATATTTCAACAATGCAAGATCTAGATGGAGATTACGTGCCAGCTGTAGGTCTTGATTACAATGCTGCTTCTGAATGGACTAGGTCATATTTAAACATTGGAGGAGAACTAATACCACTATCAGAAGCTGATATTTATGACACACTCATGATTAGAGCTATAGTTGATTATACAGTTGGAGAAGGTACAGGAAGACAAGTTTCTAAGCCAGGTATATCCTTAAGAAGAGCTAAAGCAAGTGCTGGCAAAGATATTGTAGAATTAAGGTCTGGCAAGATAGATGTTATAGATGAAACAAAGAAAGCTAATTATGTTGATCCACCAGCACATGATTTCAAATTAAGAAAGAATGACAATTCTTTAAACAACTACAAGATGATATCAGATGAAGAAGTACAAATTATGCCAATGATATTCACAGGTATACCAGTAGATGATGCTGTAGTAACAGTATTAGAAACTGGAAGAAGTGTAAAGGTAAATCCTGTTGATGGCAAGTTCTCTATGAAACATCCTGTAGGAGAATATACTTTAAGGGCAGAAGCATACGGATATTATTCACAAGATGTGGTAGTTAATGTATTAGAAGACCAAACTACTAGAGTAAACTTTGTACTACAAGAAAAGCCAAAGGGAACAATTATAGGTAGAGTAATCGATAGATATTATGAAACACCAGCTGCGTATGCAACAATTAGGCTTCTAGAAGATCCAAGAATAGAACCTGTAGTAGCTGATGAAAATGGATACTTTACAATTCCAAATGTATTAGAAGGCGTATATACTCTTAAGGTAGTAGCAGAAGGCTTTGAATCAGGAGAACAAACAGTAGAAGTATTAGGAAATACTGTAACAGAAGTCGAAATAAGGCTAAAGAGATTTGTAGGCTTTGAAGATGAAATAATCTATGATGATGGAACTGCAGAAAATGCTCTAGTATTAAATAGTGCAGGCTATGGATTGGCAGTAAGGTTTACACCAGAGCAATATGGAAAAGTTAAAGGTGCAAGCATTTACTTCTGGGATAGCAGTTGGCCAACTCCAGGAGGAAATAGAATAGGCTTTACAATATACGAAACAGATGAAAACGGAAGGCCAAGGAAAGTCGGAGAACCTATATTTGTAAATATAGTTAGAGGTCAGTGGAACTATATAGACCTATCTAGCTTCGGATTCTCAACTGATAGAGATTTCTACATTTCAACAATTCAAGATGTTGAAGGTAATTATTCACCAGGCACTGGAGTAGATGAAGACTCACCATATGGCAACAGATCTTACTTGAATATAGATGGAGAATTTATACCAATTATTGACGAAGAGGTTGAAGGAGCTTTAATGATAAGAGCTAGAATGGAATACCTAGTAGATGTGCCAACAATAACCAACTTGAAAGAAGTAAATTATACAAATCAAGATGTAATAACAGTAGAAGGTACAGTTACAGTAAATGGCAAAGTAAATGTATATGTAAACGATAACAAGATAGCAGAAATAGAAACAGAAAATAAGAAGTTCTCAATAGAAGTTGAACTACCAGAGGAAAGAAATATCATTAAAGTTACTGCAGAAGTTAATGGTGTAGAAACAGAACCATCTGTAGTAATAGTAATAAAAGATAAATTGGCTCCAGAATTAACAGTAGAAAGCCCTGTTGACAATGCTAAATTAAATGTTGAGGTAGTACACGTAAAAGGTAAGGCTACAGATAATATTGAATTGGCAAAACTAGAAATTAATGGCTTAGAAGTGACAGTAGATGAAGAAGGAAACTTCCATGAAAGGATATTAGTAAATCAAGGTGAAAACCTAATCACTGTTAGGGCAGTAGACCACGCAGGAAATGAAACAGTAGTTGAAAGAAGAGTATTTGTACAACTAGAAGCTCCAGAAATTACAAATATTAAGCCAGATGAAGATTTAACTCTAAGAGCAGGAGACATATTAGAAGTAAGCTTCAACGCTCCAAGTGGTGGCGAAGGATACTTTAGAATCCTAATGCCATTTGGACTAAATGATAATGAAATAGGCATACCTATGGTAGAAGAAGATGGATTATACACTGGAACTTGGGTAGTACCAGCAAATATGATAGCTGAAAATCTAAGGGTTGAAGTAGTATATGTAAGCCCATACGGACATACAGTATCAGCTATGGCAAAAGGTAGAATAAACATTGTGGCTGATGAAGACGGAAACGATTCAGAACCAGCAACAATAGAAAACCTACTTCCAAATGAAGATGTACAATTGAGAGCTGGAGAAACAATAGAAATTAGCTTCAATTCAGTACCAGGGGGAACAGCATATTACAGATTAGTATTGCCATTTGAACAATTAAGCAACAGAATTGGCACTATGATGGAAGAAGTAACACCAGGATTCTACAAGGCAACATACAGCGCCCATGACGGAGTAATAGCATCCAACTTACTTGTTGAAATAATATTTATAACTCCAGATGGCAGAACTATTACAGCAATAGCAGATGGAAGAGTTACAATAGTAGGCAACATAGCAGACCTTCCAGAAAATACAGTAATTATCGGTGATGAAGCATTTGATATGAATTATCTAGAAAGAGATCCTTATGCTCAAGCTAAGTTGATTGAATGGATAAATCAAGGAAATGAAGTATATATAAAATTAGGAGCTGATACAATAGTAAACATGCAAAGACAAATAGTATCTATAGATGTATTGCCAGATGTAATAGAATATATTGATTCAACAGGGGTAAAAATCTATGCAAAATAGAGCTTAAGGGTTATATAAGATATATTAGCTAAAAAAGGCCAGAGAGCTAGTATGCTCTTTGGCCTTTTTATATAACCCTAATTATGTATTGGCAAATGGAAATATATTTTACTATAAAAAATTTATAAAAATTTACAAAAAAACCTTGTGCATAGAATTAAATAATGATATAATAGGGCGAGTGTAAAAAATTCTTTAATTCAGTCCTGTGAGGCTGGAAAGGAGAGGTTAATATGATGGAAAATGTATTTGGTAAAGTTTTGTCTAAGGAAGCATCTTTCCTAGACAGGTCAAAAAAGGTTGTTTTAGCACTTCAACATCTTGTCGCCATGTTTGGCGCCACAGTTTTAGTTCCAATTCTAACTGGTTTAAATCCCTCTATAGCTCTTTTTACCGCAGGTCTTGGGACTCTGATATTCCACGCTTGCACAAAAGGAAAAGTTCCTGTATTTTTAGGTTCATCCTTCGCGTTTATCCCCGTAATTTTAACTGTTAAAGAATTATATAACGGTGATTTGGCTTATGCCCAAGGTGGCATGGTGGTAGCAGGGTTAATCTATGTAGTGATAGCATTCTTAATAAAGAAAATAGGCGTTGAAAAGATACAAAAATACCTTGCACCTCAAGTTGTAGGGCCAATGATTATAATTATTGGTATGAATCTACTACCTACAGCAATTGGCATGGCAAAGGAAAACTTATTAGTTGCAGGAATCACATTGGGACTGGCACTTTTAATAAACTTTAAAGGCAAGGGATTTATAAAGCAGCTATCAATCTTAATAGCTGTTGCAGTTGGATATCTAATTTCATTAAGAATAGGGCTTGTAAATATAGAACTTGTTAAAGAAGCTAAATTATTTGACATGCCACCATTTAGATTGCCAAAGTTTGACTTTGGTGCCATAGCAATAATTGCACCAGTAGTGCTGGCGGTATTTATGGAACATTTAGGGGATATAACTACAAATGGACAAATAGTAGGGAAAAATTTCATAGAAGACCCTGGTTTAAATAGGACATTAACAGGCGATGGATTGGCAACAGCAGTTGCAGCATTTCTAGGAGGCCCTGCAAATACAACCTATAGCGAAAATACTGGCGTACTAGCTATAACAAAAAATTATGACCCATCAATTTTAAGGTTATCAGCAGTATTTGCAATGTGTTTGGGATTTATCTCAAAAATAGGTGCTGTTCTACAATCTATACCTACTGCTGTAATGGGTGGAATATCAGTAATGTTATTTAGCATGATATCACTGATAGGGGTAAAGACCATTAAGAACAACAAAGTGGAATATAACTGGAAGAATATTCTAATAATGGCTGTTATGCTAGTCTTAGGATTAGGTGGAGATTTTCTATCCTCTAAACTTGGGTTCACAATTGGAATACCTATTAATGATACTGTAAGCATAACTGGAATGAGCTTTGCAGCTATAGTGGGGATTATATTAAATGCCATATTAAATAGAAAATAGGAAGTAGAAATTAAGGCCTACCTAAGGGTAGGCTTTTATAATTATTGGACAAAATAATATAAAAGTTATAAAATATTTATATTGAATTTTAGATTGTGGAAACTAATTTGCAACTGACCATGATTTTGAACATATTTAGGATTAAATGTAGCAGTTAATTTATATAGATGGGGGAAGAATGATGATTGGAATAAAGAGGAAGCTAATAGAGTTAGAAGAAAATAATAAAAAAATAAATGTGGCTATAGTTGGTGCAGGTTTAATGGGAAAAGGGCTAGTCAGTCAGATGATGCTTATTAAAGGCATGAAGCCTGCACTTGTAATAAGCAATAAAATATCAGATGCAGTAGAGGCTTATACATTGGCAGGAGTTCCTAAAGAGGATATAGTAATAGCCAATAACCTTAGTGAAATTAATATTGCATTGGAAAGGAACAAATATGTAGCTTGTGATAATTCTGATTTTGCTGCAAATGCAAATCTCATAGATGTTGTTGTTGATGCCACTGGGGTTCCAAATGCAGGAGCTAAAATAGCAGTTGATTCCATAGAAAATAGGAAGCATATTATTATGTTAAATGTTGAGGCAGACGTTGTTGTAGGACCAGTACTTAACAAAATGGCAAAAAAAGCTGGAGTGGTATATTCAGGGTCAGCTGGAGATGAACCTGGAGCTGTTATGGAAATCTATGATTTTGCAGTAGCTACTGGTTTTGAAGTATTAGCCATAGGAAAAGGGAAAAATAACCCAATGGACTATGATGCAACTCCAGATTCTGTAAGGGAGCAGGCACTGAAGTCTAAATTAAAGCCCCTTAGACTATCATCATTTGTTGATGGTACTAATACGATGGTAGAAATGGCAGCCATGGCAAATGCCACAGGGTTTATACCTGATATTCCAGGAGGACATGGGCCAACTGCAACTGTTGAAGAACTTCCTAAAATCTTTAGTTTAAAGGAAGAAGGAGGAATATTAAACAAGTACAAAATAGTTGATTATGCCCATGGTGTAGCCCCAGGAGTGTTTGCGATAGTCACAACTTCTTCACCCCTAGTACATCATGAAATGAGATTTTTGAAAATGGGAGATGGCCCAAACTATGTTCTTTACAGGCCATATCATTTAACAAACTTGGAAACCCCCATTTCCATTGCAAGGGCTTACTTCTACAATGAGCCAACTATTGTACCTATGCTTGATAGGCCTGTAGCAGAAGTAGTGGCAGTAGCTAAGAAAGATTTAAAAAAGGGAGACAGGTTTGATGGAATAGGTGAATATACTGTATTAGGTAAAATTTTCACCTATGAAGAGGCAAAGGAAAAGAATTTAGTACCAATAGGTTTAATCAACAATAAAGCAATAGCAAAAGTTGATATAAAGAAAGGCCAATTAATTACTTACGATATGATAGAATTAGATACAACTACTGAAATATACAAACTTAGGCAGCTTCAGGAAAAGGGAATTTAGTTAGTGCTTAATATTGTTGATTTTTTGCTGAATTTATGGCTTGACAATATATTGTAATTTGGTTATATTATTATACAAGTTAAAAAAATGCTATGATAGGGACAGTAGCAAAGTAAATTTATCACAGAGAGATAATCGCTTGGTGAGAGATTATCATAAATTGCTTTGTGAAGATCACCCTGGAGCATAATACCTGAACTTTAAGTAGGGTATTACGGTTAGCACCGTTAAAACTATTGAGTGACAAGAAGTATTTTACTTCTTGTAAAGTGGGTGGTACCGCGGAAATTTTCGTCCCTAAGTCTTTGGCTTAGGGATTAATTTTTATAACTAAGTAATTATTTGTTTACTCATAGATAAGCAAAAATACAATAGAAAGGATGAGAGCGTGAAAAAGTTCAAAGAATTATCAACTGAACCTGTAAGTATAAGGGAACAAAAAATAAGCGAATACTGGAAGCAAATAGATTTGTTGCACAAATCTGTAAGTTCTAGGGAAAATGGTAAACCCTATATCTTCTATGAAGGACCTCCAACAGCTAATGGGAAACCAGGTATCCATCACGTAATGGCTAGAACCCTTAAGGATTTAACATGCAGGTATAAAACAATGAAGGGCTATCAAGTAAAGAGAAAAGCTGGCTGGGATACCCATGGACTACCTGTTGAGATTGAAGTTGAAAAGAAATTAAACTTAAAGAATAAGCAAGAAATAGAAAAGTATGGAATTGAAGAATTCAATAGGCAATGTAGGGAATCTGTTTTCCAATATGAAAAGCTATGGAGAGAAATGACTGAAAGAATGGCTTATCTAATCGATTTGGACCATCCATATATAACACTTGACAACGATTATATTGAATCCGTTTGGTGGATATTGGATAAGTTCTTTAAAGAAGGCTTAATCTATGAAGGCCACAAGATATTGCCATATTGTCCAAGGTGTGGGACAGGTCTAGCTAGCCATGAAGTAGCACAAGGATATGAAGAAATCAAAACAGACACAGTTGTTGTTAAGTTTAAGCTAAAGGGTAAAGATGAATACTTTTTGGCATGGACTACTACTCCATGGACATTGCCATCTAATGTCAGCTTAACTGTTAATCCAGAAGTAGATTATGTTAAAGTAAAGCAAAATGAAGAAATCTATTACTTAGCTAAAGCATTAGCAGATAAGGTATTAGGAAATGATTATGAAATATTGGAAGAAATGAAAGGAAAGGACTTAGAATTTATAGAATACGAACAGTTAATTCCATTTATAAAAGTGGAAGGAAAGGCGTTTTATGTTACTGTAGCTGATTATGTAACTACAGAAGATGGTACAGGAATAGTTCATACTGCACCTGCTTTTGGTGAAGACGACTATAATACAGGTATGAGATATAATTTGCCTGTTGTCAAGCCAGTATCTGAAGAAGGCAAGTTTACAGATACTATTTGGAAAGGCAAGTTTGTAATGGATGCTGACCCAGATATAATTCAATGGTTGAAGCAAGAAGGAAAATTATATAAGAAGGAAAAAATAGTTCACAATTATCCTCACTGCTGGAGATGTAAGACTCCACTACTATATTATGCAAAACCATCATGGTACATTGAAATAACAAAACTAAAGGAACAACTAATAAAAAATAATAATGAAGTTAACTGGTATCCAGCATTCGTAGGTGAAAAGAGGTTTGGTAACTGGTTAGAAAACTTAAACGACTGGGCTATTTCAAGGTCAAGATATTGGGGGACTCCTTTACCAATATGGAGATGTAATGACTGTGGCCATGTAACAAGTGTTGGTTCAAGGAAGGAATTAGTTGAAAGAGCCATAGAAGATATTGACATGGATATAGAACTTCACAGACCTTATGTAGATAAAGTCCATCTAAGATGTGAAAAATGCGGTGGCATAATGACAAGAGAAAAAGATGTAATAGATGTATGGTTTGACAGCGGTGCTATGCCATTTGCACAACATCACTATCCATTTGAACATAAAGATGACTTTGACACATTGTTCCCAGCAGACTTCATCTGTGAAGGAATAGACCAAACTAGAGGCTGGTTCTATTCACTATTAGCTATATCAACATTTGTAACAGGAAAGTCACCATATAAAAATGTACTTGTAAACGATTTGGTACTAGACAAAGATGGCAAAAAGATGTCTAAGTCAAGGGGTAACACAGTTGACCCATTTGAGTTGTTTGATAAATTCGGTGCAGATGTCCTAAGATGGTATTTAATCTATGTTTCACCACCATGGACTCCAACAAGGTTTGACGTTGAAGGACTAAAGGAAGTAGAAAGCAAATTCTTTAGGTCTTTAAGGAATGTATATAATTTCTTCTCACTATATGCTAATACAGACGAAATTGACCCAAGGGAATTCTTCATTGAGTATAAAGATAGGCCTGAAATAGACAGGTGGATTTTGTCAAAATACAACAGCCTAGTTAAATCTGTAAATGAAAATATGGAAATATTTGAATTAACTAAGGTAGTTCGCGACATCCAAGAATTTGTTATAGAAGACTTGTCAAACTGGTATATTAGAAGAAATAGAAGGAGATTCTGGTCAACAGAATTTGATGATGATAAGAAAGCTGTTTATAATACAACATACGAAATACTTGTTGGAATATGTAAGTTAGTAGCACCATTTGTACCATTTATTTCCGAGGAAATATATCAAAACTTGACAGGCGAAGAATCAGTACACCTAGCATATTATCCAGAGCCAAATTTAAGTTTAATTGATAAGGAATTAGAAGAAAAGATGGATTTAGTAAGGAATCTAGTTGCTTTAGGCCGTGCATCTAGAGAAGCAGTAAAGATTAAAGTAAGGCAGCCATTAAGGGAAGTACTAATAGATGGAAAATATGAAGAACAAATAAAGGATTTAGTATCTCTAATCAAAGAAGAGTTAAATGTTAAAAATGTAGTATTTGAAAAAGACCTATCAGAATTTATGAATTTCACATTGAAGCCAAATTACAAGGTTGCTGGGCCAATTTTAGGCAAAAAAATAAAATCCTTTGCAAAGGCATTAAATGAAATAGATGCTCATGAAGCAGTTCATAAACTAGAAAGCGAAGGGAAACTTGTAATAAACCTTGATGGTGAAGATACAGAAATATTGAAGGATTATGTATTAATCACCATAACAGCAAAAGAAGGATTCGATGTAGCTATGGAAAACAACTTGTTTGTAATTCTAGACACTACATTGACTCCAGAACTAATCAATGAAGGATATGCAAGGGAATTCATATCTAAGGTTCAACAAATGAGAAAGAATAATGGATATGAAATATTGGATAATATAAATATCTATTACGATGGCTCTGACGAGATTAAAGAAGCTATTGATGAATATGAAGATTACATCAAATCAGAAACTCTTGCAAAATCAATAATAAGGATAAAAGATGATACTTTAGAAAAAGTAGACTTAAATGGCCAAATGACAGGAATTAGGATAGAAAAAATAGAGGAATAATGCTTAAAAGGTAGACAGGATAATCTGTCTACTTTTTTTGATAGCATATATAAAGTGTAGACTTAAAAAGTAAAAAGATAAATATTTATGGAATTAAATAATTGTATAAAGACTAAATTTAAAATTCTTTATGTTGGATAAAAATGTAATTTAACCCTATATTAATTACATACAATTTAATCTTTTATTTTTGACTTCAAGTAAATAATTGGTATAAAATGGTTTTAAGTTTAAAAAGGAGTTGAAATCATGGAATTCTGGATATTTATGATGATTGTGACTTTGCTAATGCCATTAAGCATGGTTATAATTGGTGCATATTTTCGAAAGAGGGCACCAAAGAGGATTAATTATTTCTATGGTTATAGAACAACAATGTCTATGAAAAACAAAGATACTTGGGAATTTGCCCATCATTATTTTGGAAATTTATGGGTCAAATGGGGACTAATTACTTTAATTATTACATTTATTGCAATGCTAGTAGTGTTAGGCAAGGATGATAGCACAGTTGGTATTTTGGTCGTTATTCTTATAATTATTCAATCTGTTCCAATGATAGGGGCTATAATAGCAACAGAAAGGGCATTAAGGGAACATTTTGATAAGGATGGAAACAGGAAAATGTGATAAGGTTTTAAGAAATAATTTTCAAATATTATGAAGCTTATGTATTGATTTCTGTATTGAGTTTTTCAATATTACAAAGAGAAATATTTTAAACCAGCTATTAATTTGGATTGTATTTCATCTCAATATTTATTAAAGAACTTAATTACAATAGAAAAAATTGAATTTCAATGTTAATGACATTAAAATTTTATAAAAGATTATTCCCCTTAACGAAAAAGCGTTATTATATTTTTAGATAATAATTTTATAAAAGTCTGAAGAGTTAAAAATTAAAAAAAATAGCATTTTGATAAAGAGGGGAAGGACAATGAAAAAACTATCAATAGTTTTGGCATTAGTTCTTTTGCTCACAGCATGTACTGCTAATGTGAATAATATTGAAAAACAAAAAGATGAATCAACAACGACTACTGTTGAGAATGTGGAAACTGAAACTAATAATGATTTAAGTAATAAATCAGTTAGTGATACCAATACTGGTAATGATGAAGAATATAATAATACATCGGAAGATACAGTAAACACATACAATGTTGTTAAAGAATATACTACACCTGAAGGTTATAAAGTGATAGAGTATGAAGGTGGATATGCTACAACACTTTCTTCAGCTAATTCATTAGACATTGTTAAAACTCCTAATCCTTTAGATTTTAAAAGATAGAAGGCAATCTTAAATTAGATGAATTGCCAGAAAACGGAGGAACAGAGTTTTTCCATGATTTAAGATCTAGAGACTTATCCAGCATTGATTTGACAGATAAGCTGGATTATTTGTTAACAGCAGATTTTGATGATGACACAGTATGGCCAGATAGTCTTCCAAAAGAATTTGATATTGATAAAATTAAAGAATATGGAATGGATCCGGGGTTAGGAGTAAGGAAACTTCATGAAAAAGGCATTACAGGGAAGGGTGTTGGTATTGCAATAATAGACCAACCACTTTTGGTAAATCATGAAGAGTATAGGGACCAACTAAAATTATATGAGCAAATTCATATTTTAAAAGATGATAATACAGCAAGAATGCATGGTTCAGCAGTTGCTTCTATTGCAGTAGGTAAAAATGTAGGTGTAGCACCAGGGTCAGATTTATATTATATTGCTGCTGATTTCTATAGGGAAAATTTATATTGGGTTGCAGAAGCCATTGATAGGATTATTGAGATTAATAAGACACTGCCAGAAAATAAAAAGATACGTGTTATTTCAATTTCTATGGGATTAAGTGATTCAGAGCTTAAAAATGTTGATTTAGTTAAAGAAGCTATGAAAAGAGCTAAAGATGAAGGAATATATACTATTGTAGTTGGCACTAAGGTTGGTGGTGGTTATGGTTTGGTTGGAGCTGGACGAAATCCATTGGATGACCCTAATGATTTAGATTCCTATACAAAAGGATATTTCTGGAGAGATGCTAGTTATACAGTTATTAAATATAATATATTAGTTCCTATGGACTGTAGGTGTGTAGCTAGTTCTACAGAAAAAAACAAATATGTCTTCTATTATTCAGGAGGTATGAGCTGGGTAGTACCATATGTTGCAGGAATGTATGCTCTATGCTGTCAAGTAAATCCTAATATTACACCAGGTGAATTTGCTAAAGCTGTACAAAGAACAGCTTCAAAAGTTATTTTTGATGATGGAAAAGAATACAACATCTTAAATCCAGAAGCATTAATAAATAGGATTAAAGAAATAAATAATTAAACTACTATAGATTAATTAAAAATCCTTTTAAATGTTTCCAAAACATTGTTCAAAAACGAGTGCTTGTTTAGGAAGAACAAATCTAGTTGTAGAAGATATAGATATAATAAACATCTATATCTTCTTTAATTTTATAAGATAATTTTTATGTTAAGGAAACTTGCATTATTTTTATAAATATAATTCATTAAGAAGGTTTTTACATATTTTTGTAGAATAAAATATATAAGTTATTCTATTATTTTATCGGGAGGATAGGTAATATGGCATTTATAGATGAGAATAAAGTTCTGAAATTTTATCTTGAGCAGATGGGAAATGATAAGATAAATTTTTTAAAAGGGAAGGAGAAATTTAAAAGTAGAATTGCCTATGAAATAAATCAACTTATAGAAGAAAAGGATATGCACCATAAAATTGGAACTGCAAAGAAGCTTTGGAAGCTTCTTTTTGAAGCTGCAATGAGCTATATAGACCCTGACAAGCGCGGATATGACGATATTTTTTCTTATTTTGATGAATACGTAAATTTTGAAGAATTAATATTTGCTTCAGATTCATTTTATAGGGACCATACATTACACTGCCTTTGGGTGTATTTTCTAGGAGAATATCTTAGAAAAAGTGATGAATACAAAGACATATTAGTAGATGAATGGAAGCAGACTTAAATGGTAATTGAGGATTTTGCAAAATCATTAAATGAGTCCAAACATAGGGAGATTTTTAAGGATTTTATCTATATATCTGAAATTATAAATAGGTGTGTAGATAATAGAGATGCAATTTGGTGTGTAACTTCCCTTACACATGATTTGGGATATCCAATAAAGAAAATAAGCAAGATAAACAAGGCATTCAAAAAATACTCCCATACTTCCATGTAAGGAACTATGATGAATTCAACTTTAATTATGCTGATGTTCAGAAGAGTTTTATTGATGAATTTATTAAGTTTATAAGCTATGGAATTGAGATAGAATTAAGTATTAGCACCGATGAAAAGAATAAGGAATTTGAAGAAATAGTTAATAAAGTTATTAGGGTAGAAAATAATAAGTTAATTATCAATGATGATGAACTTGATAAATTAGATGAAGTTCAATATAAAAAAATACAAGAATACATCAATAAAAAGATAAATATTAAGATGAAAATAGATTTTACAAAGCGATTGACCTTTTTCAATGAATTCGAGCATTATGAACATGGCATTATGAGTGCATATCTATTGATGAAGACTATAATATTTGAAGACTAGCATGTTCTATAATAAGGAAGAATATGCTACTCTAAATTAATTTTGGAAGTATTATAAAGCTTAATGAGGCCTTATCAAATAAGTATAAACCCCAATTAGTTTTAGATTTTACAAAAATAGGGAGAGGAATTGAATGGAGATATTAGTTATTAGGCATGGGCAATCAGTAGCTGATTTAGAAGATAGGCATGAGGGAAGGGCAGATTTTGAGCTTACAGAATTAGGCTGCATGCAGGCAAAATGTGCTGCTGAATGGATAAAGGAGAATTATAAGATTGATGTTATTTTAAGCAGCCCACTTAAAAGGGCTGCTAAAACTGCTGAATTTATAAGTAAAGAAATAGGTGTAGATGTAATATTTGATGATTTGCTTATGGAATGGAATAATGGATTGTTGGCTGGATTAACTCGATCTGAGGCTAAAAAGATGTTCCCTTTGCCAGAAGGCGGGAGGAGACCACATGATGAGTTTGCTGGTTCTGAATCATATATTAATTTCAGGGCAAGGGCGGAGACTTTCTGGTCAAAACTTATGTGTGAATATGAAAAGGAAGAGAACATAAGGATTTGTATAGTGTCCCATGGTGGTATGATAAACATGCTGTTTAGAAGTTTTATGATGCTTCCAGTGAATACAGATGTTAAAATAGTTACTGGTGATACTGGAATCCATTTGTGGGAAGTGAAAGGCAATGAAAGAAGAATCATATTTTTAAATAGGCAGGAACATTTATTAAAACTAAAGGAATGTGTTTAATAATAAAGTGATATTTATAATTTTGTGTATTATTAAATGATTATTTGGTATGTGTAATTAGAAGTTAAAAGGGGAAATTGGGATAATTAAAAGAAACTCTATTATAATTTTTTATAATTATATTTGCTTTGGTTAGATGTGCTCATAATAAATATAGATGATTTTTCCAATTAAAAAATACATTGTTGAATATGGTTTTAAACTGAGAGAGAATATGAAAGTTATTATCTAAAATACTGGCAAATATGATTTAAATGGCGATGATTGAGATGATTTAACTGAAGTAAGGCGTATATGCAGAAATGGAGATAAATAAAAAATAAAGATAAATAACTCTAAATTCCAATATATGAAGTAGTATCAACAATTGATGAAAGGATGATAAAATGACAGGATTTAATACAAGAGCAATTCACGGAGGGAAAAGTGGGAAGAACCCTAATAATGCATTAAATCCACCTATATTTCAAACATCAACCTTTGTATTTAACAGTATAGACCATGCAAATAAGGTGATGAATTTTGAATCCGATGATTATGTATATACAAGAGGCAACAATCCAACTTTGCGTTTATTTGAAAATAAAATGGCAGAATTAGAATATGGAAAAGGAGCTGTGGCCTTTGCATCAGGTATGGCTGCCATTAGCTCTGTTATTCTTTCATTATTAAAGGCAAATGAAACCATTATAGCCCATAAAACCCTTTATGGTTCAACTTTTACCGTCGTTACTGAACTGTTGCCAAAATATAATATCAAATACACAATAGTAGATTTGACGAATTTGGAAGATTTGGAAAATGCCATAGATGAATCAACTAAAGTCATATACTTTGAAACTCCTTCAAATCCAGATTTATCCATAATAGACATATTAGAAGTGTCTAAGATAGCAAAGAAATATGGAATTAAAGTAGTAGTAGATAACACCTTTGCATCACCTTATTTTCAAAATCCCCTTCTTCTAGGGGCAGATGTGGTGGTTCACAGTGCCACTAAGTATATTTCAGGTCATGGAGATGTAGTCGGAGGAGTTGCAATATCAAAAGATGAAGACTATATTCACTATTTGAAATTTGGTTATATGTGCGAGCTTGGTGGTGTTATGAGCCCATTTAATGCATGGCTGTTATTAAGAGGGCTTAAGACATTAGGTTTGAGGATGAAACAGCATGAAGAGAATGCCATGGCAGTGGCTAAATTTTTAGAAAATCATCCTAAAGTTAAGTCTGTAATGTATCCAGGGTTGGAAAATTTTAAAGGTCACAGCATTGCAATGAAGCAAATGAAAGGATTTGGAGCCATGATAAGCTTTGAAGTAAAAGGTGGATTAGGTGCTGCAGTTAAGTTTGTAGAAGGATTGAAACTAGCACAGTTGGCTGTAAGTTTAGGAGATTGCGAAACTCTAGTTGAACTTCCTGCAGCCATTACCCACAGAGGATATCCTAGGGATAAGTTAAAGGAATTTGGTCTGACAGAAAGCATGGTAAGGATTTCAGTAGGGCTTGAAGATAAGGAAGACATTATAGCTGATTTGGAACAAGCGCTGAAATTGATATAGATTAGTAGGTTAATTGACAGAATAAGGTTTTAGATTATTTATATTGTTCAAAGTTCAAAGGGGTATGGGGGCTTTTATGTTATTATCTTTAGAAATATAGGAATTGTAATTAAGGACAACAAAGTTGTTGAAGAAACCAATAAGGCTGCATAGTCCTTTTCAATATCATAACTTTCTGCGAAGATTGAAGTCATGGCTGAAGCAGGCATTGCAGTCATGATGATTACAGTGTTTATAACCATGGATTTTTCTTCTAAAATTGAAAATATCAAGTATATTACCAATGGAATGATTATCAGCTTAGTGGATATTCCATAGTAAATAGTCCAATCTTTTAAAAATTCCTTTATTCTAGCTTTGGAGAGTATGGCACCAATTATAAGCATTGATAATGGGCCAGTCATGTTTCCTATGCTTCTAATGCTCATCGAAAGTGCACTAGGCAGCTGAAAATCTAATACCATTATTATTATTCCGACGATTACTGCAAAAATAGACGGATTAAGCAAGGCCTTTTTTATTTCCTTTTTTAATTCATCTTTTAAAATAGGACCTTTAAACAGCATAAGTCCATAGGTCCATACGAATATGACAAAAAACATGTTGAATATGGAGCCATATATGACTCCTTCAGGGCCATAGATGGAGTTAAGTATTGGAAATCCTACATATCCTGTGTTTGTAAAAACATTGGCAAAATGGAGTATAGTTTTCTTTTGTTTCTTTATAGGGATGAGAAGTATATATGATATAAATGCCATTATGATATAGGCAGCAAAGCTGTAATAAAATGCGTGTATGATATTATTTTTAATGTTATCATCAAATGAAAAAATAAATGAAGCAACTATCATAAATGGCAGTGCTATTTGTATGAGGATATCTGTAAGTGCCTTGATAATCTCTGAATTTAGGATTTTTTTCCTGCTCCCATAAACGCCTATCATCATCATAATGAATAAGGAAATAATACTATCTATTAAGGCTGATAATTCCATAAAATCCCTCCCAGTTTTTTATACAATTATCTTATGAATTGAAATAAATATTGTTGTTTGTTTTAGGCAGATTCATAATCTGCCTTTTTTGTGTTTTATATTAAAGCTAAATTTAAAAAGTTAAAATATTTTAATTTATTTCAATTCCATTTTGAAACCTCCAGTAGGTTTTTGAAGGTTGCATATTATAATAACTCTGGCAGCATAATCAAGTTTTAATAAGTTAGGAGGCTTCAGAAATGGAAGGGCTAAGGGCATTAGTTGGAATCATCAATTCTATTTTATGGGACTATGTATTAATTTTCGCACTTATGGGAATAGGAATATTTATGACTGCCAGATTGGGATTTCCTCAATTTTCAAGGCTTTTTCCGGCATTGAAAAAAATGATAATAGCAGTTATTAAGAAAGAAAAAACAGAAGAAGGGAAAATGACACCCTTCCAAGCGCTTTCTACTGCAGTAGCTGCTCAGGTTGGAACAGGTAATGTAGTAGGAGTTGCAACAGCTATAGCATCTGGTGGCCCTGGTGCTGCATTTTGGATGCTGGTTTCAGCTTTCTTTGGGATGGCTACTATATTTAGCGAAGCTGTATTGGCGCAAAAATATAGGGAAATTAGAAATGGCCAATTAGTAGGTGGACCTGCTTATTACATCAAAAATGGTTTGAAATCAAAAAAATTAGCAGCGATTTTTGCAGTAATTGCAATATTAACCTTAGGAATAGTTGGTACTATGGTTCAGTCCAATTCAATTGCCATTTCAGTAAGTTCCGCATTTCATATACCTGTTCCAGTTGTAACCATTGGATTAGCAATTATTGTAGCATTGATACTTATGGGTGGCATGGGAAGAATTGCTTCCTTTGCTGAAACTGTAGTACCTTTAATGGCTGGAGCTTATATATTAGGAAGTATACTTATCATACTATTTAATTTAGAAAATTTCATACCTGCCATAAAAAGCATTTTTATTGGTGCATTTAAGCCACAAGCAATAGGTGGGGGAGTTTTGGGAATTACTATACAACAAACTATGAGATATGGTATGGCAAGAGGGCTGTTTTCCAATGAGGCTGGTATGGGTTCAACGCCTCATTCCCATGCAGTTGCAGATACTAAACACCCTGCAGAACAAGGTTTTACTGCTATGATAGGAGTATTTATTTCAACATTTTTAATATGCATATCAACAGTTATGGTAAACTTAGTATCTGGCTCATACGATGGAACAATTCCAGCATCAGAAATGGCTAGAAGCGCAAACATAATGACGCAAAACGGATTTATGAGCGGATTTGGGACATTTGGAGCAATGTTTTTATCAGTATGCTTATCATTCTTTGCACTTACAACAATCGTAGGATGGTACTTCTTTGCTGAATCAAATGTTAAATTTGTATTTAATGGCAAATCATCTACAATAAATATCTTCAAAGCAATAGTAATTGTTGCTTTAGTTGTAGGCTGTCTAACAGCTGCAGATTTTGTATGGGAATTAGTTGACTTGTCTACAGGAATCCTTGCAATACCTAATATCATCGCTTTGTTACTATTATCCAAGGATGTTAAAGATATATTAGATGATTATGATGAAAAGGTAAAAAGAGGTAATGTTTACTGGGAATATGAATATCAAAATCTTGATAAAGAAACAAGCAAGAAGAAATCTGTTTTAAGAAAAGGCTTAAGTACAACAATAATTAAGTAGAGATAACAGAATTAGTAAATAATATGGAATTTAATGAGAAAAGCTACTATTATAGTTATAGTAGCTTTTTTTGTAACATTTACTAACAATAACTTGCATATGTAAGAGGTGAAATAGTTGAAAAAGCTGAAAAAGTTGATGTTAGCATCTTTGGTAGTAGGGCTGTTTTCTCAAATAAGTGTAGGATTTATGAACAGCGATTTTAGAATTTCAGCAGCAGTAATTTTTTTTGAAGTATTCATTATCTATTATGAGGATTTAAAAGTAATTCCCATGGGGTTATTGTCTGGTTTCATTGTTTATATATTTAGGCTAATATCCCACTATTTTACAAATGGGAATATATCAGGTGTGGTGTTTTCTTATGAGTTAGAAATAGTTTTCTATGTATTTTATGCAATTATTTTTTCAGTACTAACTAAGAATAAAACTAAAAAAAGCTTAAATTATTTATTCTTAATTATGATTATCAGCGACTTTAGTGGGAATTTGTTGGAAGTAATATTAAGGAATATGACTACAGACATACTGTCTCCTTCTAAAATCAGCTTTACGCTGTTAATTGCAAGTATAATTCGCTCTTGCATAGCTTGGTTTATATTAAATGTCATCAAGTACCATGAAATGTTAATTGTAAAGGAAGAGCATGAAAACAGGTATAAGAAACTTCTTTGGCTGACGTCCCAGTTAAAGACTGAAATGTATTGGATAGAAAAGAATATGGGCAATATAGAGGATGTAATGGCTAAATCCTATGAATTATATGATAAGATAAAAAATAATATTGACAGGGATAAATGGAAAGACGATGCATTAAATATATCAAGGGATGTCCATGAAATCAAGAAGGAATATTATTTGATAGTTAGAGGATTAAAGTCAATTACAGATAAGGAATTGGAAGATAATGGCATGAGCATCAAAGATATAGTAAATATTCTCACTGAAACCATGAAAAGGGAAATAAACGATTTGGGGAAAGATATAGAACTGGAAGTCAATATAGGTTATAATTTCTATACATCAAGACATTATTATATAATGTCTATTTTGAGGAATTTAGTAATGAACAGTATAGATGCAATAGATATGGATAAAAAAGACGGGAAAATTACTATTGAAGAAGGCATTAAGGGAGATTCATATTATTTTGTGATATCGGATAACGGTTCTGGAATAGATGAAAGGGAAATAAGCTATATTTTCTCGCCAGGTTATTCTACAAAGATAAACTATGATACAGGTGAAGTAAATAGAGGCCTTGGCCTCAGCATCGTTCAGTATATTGTTGAAGAACAGCTGAAAGGGAAAATATCAGTAACCTCTGAGCTAGGAAAAGGGACCAGGTTTGAAATTTACATTCCAAAATCAACATTGGAGGAAAGAGAAAATGAAGATTTATATAGTGGAAGATGATATTAATATAATTAGGATTTTAGAGAAAATCATTAAAGATAATAATTTGGGAAACGTTGTAGGAAGTGCCCAAGATGGAATAACTGCCCTAGATGAAATAAAATCTTTAAAACCTGATATTGTATTAGTTGACCTTTTGATGCCAGGGATGGATGGCATAAGCCTTGTAAAGGAAGTAAAAAATATTGAGCCTATGATTCAGTTTATTATGATTTCTCAAGTATCTTCTAAAGATATGATTTCAAAAGCCTATGAAAGCGGAATAGAATACTATATTTCAAAGCCAATAGATGTAATAGAAGTACAAACTGTTATAAAGAAAGTAGCGGAAAAAATTGATATAAGCCAAAAATTAAATCAGATTCAAAGCATATTTTCAAGTGGAAATACTCCCATTAGTGTTGAAAAAAATGATGAAGACAGCATAGCAGGAATAAAGAGGGTTATGCAGAAAATTGGCATTCTAGGGGAAGTGGGAACCCAGGATATAATTAAAATTGCAAAATATTTAATAGACAACAACAAGACTATGGCTGATTTTACTGTAAAAGAGCTTTGTGCCAAATTTACTGACAATCCAAAAACGATGGAACAAAGAATACGCAGGACAGCAACAGTAGGCATGGTGAATCTAGCTAATTTAGGCATCGAAGATTATATGAATGAAATCTTTATCGAATACTCAAATGGGCTATACAATTTTGAACAGTTAAAGATTGAGATGGATTATATAAGGGGAAAGAGTAATAAAAGGGGAAAGGTAAATTTAAAGAAATTCATTGATGGTATAGTTTATTATGGGAAACAATCTTAAGGTAGATTTTAAAATTTTAAAATCTACCTTTTTTAATAAGTAAATTTAGAAGATAAGTCTATATCAATTGGTTTGCCTATTTTAATTTCATTGAAACTTACTATGGAATCATAGGCAAGGATTTTTATGTTATTTTCACTGGCAAGTTTAACAGCTTTAGAAAAGCTAGGGTCCATTTCCCAGTTTAGCCTAAATTTCCTTGGTCCATTCATCTGAATAAGGAAGAAGATATAACCTTTATAGCCTTTTTTAACTGCTTCAATCATTTCTAAAACATGTTTTGTTCCTCTTTCTGTTGGAGCATCTGGAAAGGCTGCAATGCTGTTATTTTCCAGTGTAACGCCTTTAACTTCTATAAACCCTTTTTCTTCGGAAGTTTCAAAATATATGTCATATCTTGAATTGCCAAAAGTAACTTCCCTCTTAATGTATTTTATATCTTCAAATCCCTCAATTCTCCCACTTATTAAAGCATTAAAAACAACTTCGTTAGGCACCTGAGAGTCGATATTTACAAGCATATCCCCCTTCCAGACTGAAATAACGGAATATTTTGTTTTTCTGCTGGAATCGCCAGTATGGTCTTCTAAAAGTATTTTGGCTCCTTCAACAAGGAGTTCTTTGCATCTTCCTGTGTTTTTTACATGGGCAATTTCCTCTCTGCCATCTATTGAAACATGGGCTATAAATCTATTGGGCCTTTTTATGAATACACCCTCAACAATGTTTTTATATATCATTTTATCGCCTCTATTAATTTAATATTTGTTTATTTTATCATAATAACTACCTTGTTTCAAATTATGTTGCTTTAAACAGCTTGCAATCATGTCAATTTCTAAGGGGTTGCCTAATATAATAATTATAACAATAAATTAAAGGGTATAATAGGGGTGATAAAATGAAACACATGTATATAGTTGATTATGGTAATGGAGCGTCTATTAGGGATAAGGTAGATATATGGCTTGGAGAGAATGCTGAAAATATTTTGGAAGTATTAGATGTTGAATATTCACAAGAAGGGGATATTTACTTTGCCATAATAACATATATTGAAAAAGAAAAAAATGATTATAGTTTGGATTATGAAAATGATGTAGAATAAATATTAGGTACAAGTGAAATGAGGTGGTACAGTGGGGTTATTTGCTTCTAACCAAAGAGAAATTTGGCAGCAATTTGCTGAGGAAGCTGGTGGAGAATATATTGATGGGGGATTTTTCAAAAAAAGGAAGGTAGTTATCCCATTTGAAAACTGGATTATTACATTAGATACTTTTACTCGTTCTACTGGGAAAACTAGTACAACCTATACCAGAATGACAGCCCCATATAAATCTCCAGATGGGCTGATATTTCAGATTTATAGAAAAAACATATTCAGCAAATTGGGGAAGGTTTTGGGAATGCAGGATATTGAAATTGGAGATTCAGACTTTGATGATGAGTTCGTTGTAAAAGGAAATGATGAGAAAAAAATAATTGAACTGCTGTCTAGCAAAAAGATTAGGGAATTAATAAGTTCCCTAGACAATTTTTTGTTGAAGACAGTAGATAGGAACGGTTGGTTCAATGACTATAATAGAGATGGAATATTTGAGTTATATTTTGAATCAAGAGGGGTAATTAAGGATATAGTTTTGTTGAGAAATCTTTTTATGCTGTTTGTTTTTATATTAAATAGATTGACAATAGTTGGTTCAGCAAAAGAAGAACAAATATGAGGAGTGAGGGACAATGAATAACAAAAAAATTAGGGATTACGGAATTATAATTGGTAGTATCCCAACAGGGAAAAACAATTCCATTACAGATGTAAAAGGAGTTAAAGTTGGTCATAAGACATTAAATAATGGGAATATAAAAACTGGTGTTACAGCAGTTGTACCCCATGAAGGCAACATTTTTAAAGAAAAATTAATAGCTGCTTGCCATGTAATAAATGGTTTTGGGAAATCAACTGGACTTGTTCAGATTGAAGAATTAGGGACTCTAGAAACACCAATAATCCTTACAAATACTTTAAGCGTTGGTACTGCCCATGAAGCCCTTGTAAGATATATGCTTGAAAATAATGATGACATTGGCGATACAACCGGTACCGTAAATCCTGTTATATGTGAATGCAATGATGGGGAAATAAATGACATACGGGGATTGCATGTTAAGAAGGAAGATGTTTTTGATGCCATAAAAAGTGCAGATGTAGAGTTTGAAGAAGGTAATGTTGGTGCAGGTACAGGAATGATATGTTACGACTTAAAAGGTGGCATTGGCTCATCTTCAAGGGTTATTGAGCTAGATGATAAAGAATATACTATAGGTGTATTGGTACTAAGCAATTTTGGGTCCCTTGAAGATTTTGTTTTAAATGGAGAGCACATTGGACCAAAATTGAAAGAAAAAATAGGCCAATTAGAAAAAAGGGAAGATAAAGGCTCAATTATATTAATATTGGCAACAGATATTCCGTTATCCTCAAGGCAGTTAAAAAGAGTAATAAAGAGGGTTTATCCTGGCATATCTAGGACAGGTAGCTATACAGGCAATGGAAGCGGTGAAATTGTCATTGGATTCTCCACTGCCAATATAATAAAACATTATGAAGAGAGTGATATAATTAATATTAAGGTAATCAATGAAAATAAGATAAATAAAATATTTAAAGCAACAGTAGAAGCAACAGAGGAAGCCATATTAAATTCCATGATATGTTCTAATAGTACAGTAAATAGGAAGGGTAAAACTATATATTCTTTAAAGGATTTAATATAATATGAGGTGAACCGATGAAGAAAATAGGCGTTATTGGTGCTATGGATGTGGAGATTGAGCTGTTGGTAAACAGAATTCACACTTATAAAAAAGAAAATATTGCGGGATTTGATTACTATTTTGGCTCCTTTGAGGATAAAACAGTGATTATAACTTGTTGTGGCATTGCTAATCTGCAATAATGAGAGGGATTATCATATTGGCAGAATTATTAGTGGAGAAAGCTTTATTGGGGATAGTGAGACAAAGAGGAATTTAATTGAAAATTATTCAGCTCACTGTGTAGAAATGGAAGGCTCTGCAATTGGACATGTCTGTTATCTAAATAAAGTACCTTTTGTTGTTATAAGAACCATATCAGATAATGCGGATGATAACGCTACAATTAGTTATAGGGAATTTGAAAAGATAGCTGCCAACAGGTCAGCAGAAATAGTTTTGAATATGATTGCACTGTTGTAATTATTTTAAAAAAAGAGATGTAAAATTAGAAATGGAGGATTAGGATGTTTTTTATATTTGGCATTACAACAAAGGAGGATAAGCTTGATTTTACACAGACATTTGTTTGCCCCAACTGTGGTGCATATGGAAGGCTTGAAGTTTTCGTAACATATACTGTTTTTACGCTATTTTTCCTACCCATTTTTAAATGGAACAAAAGGTACTATGTTAAAAGTACCTGCTGTGGAAGCTTGTATTCAATAGATAGTGATTTAGGTAGGGATATTGAAAAGGGGATTAAGACAAAAATTGAAGAATCAGATTTACGCCCTATTTATACAGGTTACAGCCAAAGATACTGCCCAAGCTGTCATTATCCAATAGACCCTGAGTTTCAATTTTGTCCTAGATGCGGAAGTAGGCTATAATTAAATAAGTGGGTGATGTTATGTTGAATGAAATGGACAAGCACAGAATATGTCCTCTTTGTGGGCAAGACAATGGATGTACCCACAATGAAGACTGCTGGTGTTTTAAAACGGTTATTCCAAAGGGAATATTTGAATTACTGCCTGAGGATAAGAAGGGAAAGGCTTGTATCTGCAAATCTTGTGTGGAAAAGTATAAGAAAGCATATAATATAGAGGATTAATAGATGCCTGCAATGGATTTGTAGAGATGATTTATTTTAGTTTATTAGTGGTGTTCTTTTATATACTGGGAGGGATAATATGGATAGTGAAAAAATTAAAAAGCTAAAATCCATTGTAGATGAAAGCGATAATATTGTATTCTTTGGAGGTGCAGGAGTTTCTACTGAAAGCAATATTCCAGATTTTAGGTCTAGTACTGGACTTTATACTACATCTAAGAATACCAAGTATCCACCAGAATATATGTTGAGCCATACTTGTTTTGTAAGGGACCCAGAAGCATTCTTTGAATTCTACAAGACAAAGATGATATATCCTGATGCAAAGCCAAATGCTGCACATATAGCATTAGCAGAATTGGAAAAAAGGGGAAAGTTAAAGGCAGTTATTACTCAAAATATTGATGGACTTCATCAAATGGCTGGTTCCAAAAATGTATTAGAACTACATGGTTCAGTTTACAGAAATTACTGTATGAAGTGTCATAAATTTTTCCCATTGGAATATGTAATGAATTCTCCAACTGTTGTTCCAAAATGTGATAACTGTGGCGGAATTGTAAAGCCAGATGTAGTACTATATGAAGAAAGTTTGGATATGAATATCATAAATAAGTCCATAGAATATATCAGAAAAGCAGATGTACTAATAGTTGGGGGCACATCTTTAACTGTATATCCAGCTGCAGGATTAATATCATATTACAGAGGAAATAAGCTGGTATTAATAAATAAAACAGAAACTCCTTATGACTACAGGGCATTTTTAACTTTCCATGACAGCATTGGAGAAGTCTTAAAGAGTGTTATTTAATTGGGATATATGAATTTAAAATGGAGATAATAAGTTGCAGAAGATTAGTTTTGCTTTATAAAGGAGACTGGAAATGGTAGAAGTTCAAGATTTGTTTAAAGAAATAATAGACAATGAAAAGTTCATATATGGAGTTTTCAGCAACTTAAGGAAAAAGGATGCTGAAGGTTTTAAAAAGGTTAATGTGAAACCAGTTTTAATAAAGGACGAGGTAATGTATCAATTTACCTTTGAATATCCAACAAAAGTATTGCATAAGAATTTTAAACCATATGAAGCAGTTGAAGAGATGGTTAAACTCCTTACAGAAACTTTCAGGCAGGGAATGGTATTTACTAAAGATGCGGACTATCAAATATTAATCAGCAAAAAGGGCAAAGCATCCATATTAAAAAGAAATCCTACAAGAAATGAAGTAGACCTTTCCCACAATAGGAAAAAACAATATATCTTAGAAGAAGGGAAGCCTATAGATTTCCTTGTTAGGCTTGGCGTAATGAATGAAAATGGCAAAGTCTATTCCAAAAGATATGATAAGTTTAGGCAGATTAATAGATTTTTAGAAATGGTATCCGATGTAATTCCCTACCTAAATAAGGATAAAACCATAAATATAATAGATTTTGGGTGTGGGAAATCTTATTTAACCTTTGCCCTATATCATTATTTGGTAGACATTCTAAAATTAGATGTCAATATTATAGGCCTTGATTTAAAAGAGGATGTAATCAAATTTTGCAATGAAGTAGCGGAAGATTTAAAATTTGAAAAATTAAGGTTTATCCATGGGGATATAAAGGATTATAAAGGAGTTCAAGAAGTAGATATGGTAGTAACTCTTCATGCTTGTGATACAGCTACAGATGCAGCATTAGCAAAGGCAGTTAATTGGGATGCTGATGTAATCCTTTCAGTTCCATGCTGTCAGCACGAGTTTTACGATAAGATTTACAATCCAGTGCTTGAACCTATGTTGTCCCATGGCATAATAAAGGAAAGGCTTGCTTCTCTAGTTACAGACAGCCTAAGGGCTATTGTACTGGAAATGCTGGGATATCAGGTTCAACTGCTTGAATTCATAGATATGGAACATACTCCAAAGAATATTTTAATAAGAGCGGTGAAAACTGATAAAAAGGATAATGCCAATGCTGTAAAAAAATACAAAGAGTTTAAAGAATTTTGGAATTTAAAAGATTTATACATTGAAGAGGCATTTGGAGAAAAAATAAAAAATTTACTGTAGTTAAATTTCATTTAGCAGACGGAATAGAAATTAAGGTAATAAGAAACTAAAGTTTATTAAATTATTATATTAATATTTGAGAGGTGAGGCTATGAAAAAGATAAGTAATAAAATTATGTTTGTAATCATATTTTCATCTTTACTAATGGCCTTAGCAATAGGAGGAATAAGCATCTATGCAAATATGAACAGCATAAACAACATTATTCTTTTAGTAATTGGGGTAGCAGCAGTTATGATTGGCATTATTTCCCTTATTTCTTATTTTTTTGTACGAAACATATCTAATCCACTAAAATTTATCAATCATGTGTTGGAATCTGCTTCCCAGTTGAATTTAGCAGATATTGAAGAAGATGAGAAGATGGCTTCTTATCTTGAAAAAGAAGATGAAATTGGACATGCTTTAAAAAATGTTGCCAAGTTAAGGACAGAAATGAGAGAGATTCTAAATGCCTTAAATGAAGCCATGAAAGATATTAAAGAAAATGTAGATGGATTAGTGTCAGCTACTAAAGAAACAACTCTCTCTATCAATGATGTAGCTAAAACAGTTGATGAATTAGCAAATGCCTCTAGTGGACAAGCTGAAGATGCTGAAAAGGGCTCAGAAAAGCTTAATAATTTAGCTGATGAAATTAAGCTTGCAGTAGAAAGCGGAGAAAAAGTAGTGAAAAATTCGATGAAAGTTAAAGAAGTAAATGAAGCAGGTTTAAATGCCATGGAAAATATGGTTGAAACATTTAATTCTACTATTGAATCAATCAATATTCTAACTAAAAGTATTAATTCATTATCTGAAAACTCAAGTTACATTGGAAACATTTTAAGTACTATAATAAACATATCTGAGCAAACTAATCTTTTAGCATTAAATGCAGCCATAGAGGCTGCAAGGGCTGGAGAGGCAGGAAGAGGTTTTGCTGTTGTAGCTGAGGAAATAAGAAAACTTTCAGAGGAAACAGGCAATGCTACGAAAAATATAGAAAGTATTTTAAATACAATTCAAAGTGAAATAGAAATAGCTAAAGAAAATATGAATAAATCGGATGCTTCATTGAAAGAGTCAAACAAGTTGCTTCAAATATTCAACCAAGATTTCCAAGGAATTTACATTTCTACATTGGATACAATAGATAATATTAATGAATTGGAAAGCAGGTTAGATGAAATAAACAAGTATAAAGATGAAGTAGTATTGGCTATACAAAATATTTCAGCTGTTACTGAAGAAACAGCAGCATCAACAGAAGAACTATCTGCTTCTATGGAAGAACAAGCTGCAGCCATGGAAACAATATCCCATAATGCAGATAATTTAACAAACACCATTGAAAAATTAAGTGATATAATAAATAGATTTAAAATTTAAGAATAATTATCTCTTGAAAAAAGGATTTATTTAATAAAAAAGAACCTCTTTGGTATAAGTAGCCACAAGGAGGTTCTTTCTATTTTTTATAATAACTCGTCAATTTTTGCTGCTAAAATGAAGTCATTTTCGTGTAAACCTTTAATCTTATGGGTCCAGAGTTTTACAACGACTTTACCCCAAGATAGGTAGATATCTGGGTGATGCCCTTCTTCTTCAGCTAAATTTCCAATTTTATTTACAAAATCCAATGCTTCTTTAAAATCTTTAAACTTATAGGTTTTTTCTATATATTTGTCATCAACTACATTCCAGCCATCTTTAAGGCTTTTTAGGTATTCTTCAATTTCGTCTTTATTTAATGGTGTTGCCCCTATACTGCAGGGGATGCATTTTTTTGATAATAAATCAGCCATTTTTTCACCTCCAGTTATTATTATCTATACCCAGTAAGATTCATATAAATTATTGTGATTTCTTAAATGATTTTTATTATGGTATAATATAAGAAATTCGGAGGTGATACCTTGGGTTTTGTAGAGAATTTTTTCTTAGGATTTACATCAATTATATTCCCTTTGATGTCTATTTTGATTTTTTCTATAGTAGTTATTACATTAATCAGAAACATTAGACAGTGGAATTACAATAATAAACAGCCAGTTTTATCTGTAGTAGCAAGGGTAGTTGCAAAAAGGACTAATGTCTCAAGGCATGGTAATAATACTCATAGTACATCATATTATGTTACTTTTGAAGTGGAAAGTGGCGATAGGATAGAATTTAAAGTACCAGGAGAAGAATATGGCATGTTAGCAGAAGGAGATGTTGGAAAACTCACTTTTCAAGGCACTAAGTTCATTAAATATGAAAGGGCGGTGTAGATGAGACTTCCTCGGGAATTTTATACAAGAAATACTATATCCGTTGCTAAGGATTTATTAGGGAAAATACTAGTATACAATGATGGTGAAACTTTGATAAAAGGAAAAATAGTTGAGACAGAAGCATATCTTGGAGAAAATGATGATGGAGCCCATTTTTACAATGGATTAACATACAGAACGAGAATAATAGATGAAGACGGTGGACATATTTATTTATATATTATATATGGAATGTATCTGATGTTTAATATTGTTGCAGAGAAAAAAGGAGTTCATGGTGCAGTTCTTTTAAGAGCTATAGAGCCATTAGAAGGCATAGAAAAGATGTATTTTAATAGATATAAGAAGCCTTATGATAATCCATCAATGAAAGAAATATTAAACTTGACAAATGGACCTGGTAAATTAGTAAGGGCCTATGGCATTACGAAGGAATTTTATGGTGTAGATTTAGTAACGGACCACAGGATTTGGATAGAAGATGCTGATAATATTCCAGAGGAACAAATTGTAAAAGCTAAAAGAATAAACATAGATTATGCAGAAATAGCTAAAGATTATCTTTTGAGGTTTTATATAAAAGACAATCCTTTTGTATCTAAAAAATAAGAGATAATTAAAAGAACAGGGGGAGATAACGATGGAAAAAACTTTTGTTATGATTAAACCTGATGGAGTAAAAAGGGGGCTTATAGGGGAGATAATAGGTAGAATAGAAAGGAAGGGTTTTAAGATTACTAAAGCAGTACTTATGAAGCCAGAAAGGGAACTTGTGGAGGAACATTACATAGAACACAGAGGAAAACCGTTTTTTAATGAATTAGTTAATTCCATTTCAGATAAAGAAGTTATGGCATTGGAAGTTGAAGGAGAAAATGTTATAGAAATAATTAGGCTAATGATAGGACACAAAGATCCCAAATTGGCACTGCCAGGTACAATAAGAGGTGATTTTGCATACTGTATAACTGAGAACATAGTTCATGCTTCAGATTCACTGGAGAGCGCAGAAAGAGAGCTAAGATTGTGGTTTAAGTAAATATATAAAATTGATGGGATACTTCCAAATCAAGCAGAGAACTATTTGGAAGTATTTTTTTTAATCCATTTTATAATATAATTAAATAAAATTTTACTGGTATCAAAAAAGAAGACAAGTGAATAAAGATATAATTATAGTAATATTACAGATGGGGATGAAGTATGATGAGAATAATAGTTCAAAAATTTGGGGGGACATCTTTAATTAACGAAGAACGCAGGAGTTGTGCAGTAAATAAAATCGAAAACGCAATTAAAAATGGATTAAAGCCAGTTGTGGTGGTATCTGCCATTGGCAGGGAAGGAGACCCCTATGCCACTGATACATTAATTAATTTTGTAAAATCCATAGGAGTTGTACCAAATCCTAGGGAACTTGACATGATAATGGCATGTGGGGAAATTATCTCAGCAGTTATAATGGCTACTACATTAAAATCTAGAGGTCATGATTCAATTGCCTTTACAGGGGGGCAATCAGGAATTATAACTGATGATAGTTTCAATAATGCTAAAATTTTGCATGTTGATCCAATTAATATTTTAAATAGCGTTAAGGGTGGGAAAATACCAGTTGTATGCGGTTTTCAAGGAATAACAGAGTATGGTGAAATCACAACATTGGGAAGAGGCGGTTCAGATGTTACTGCTTCCATATTAGGAGAGGCTTTGGGAGCTGAAGTGGTTGAAATATATACAGATGTAGAAGGCGTCATGACTGCAGACCCCAAGATTGTTCCAAATGCTAAAGTCATTGATACTGTTTATTACAATGAAGTATTCCAAATGGCTGAATATGGGGCAAAGGTACTCCATCCTAGGGCAGTAGAAATTGCAATGAGGTCAAACATTCCTTTGGTAATAAGGAGTACAACCTCTGATTTCAAAGGGACATTAATCACAAATTATGACAAATCAAGGTCCTTTAGAGAAGATGCAGAAAGGGTTGTAACTTCAATTGCCTATATCGACAATAGGGCACAAGTGAAAATACTGCCAAATATAGAAGAATTTGAGAATCAGGAAATGATATTTGACAGTGTTGCAAAGGCTGGAATAAGCATCGATATGATAAATGTTTATCCTAACCAAATTTATTTTATAATAGATGAAAAGCAAGCAGGTACTTTGGAAGATGTACTAAAAGAATTAAAATGCCAATATGAGCTAATTCATGGATGCACCAAAGTAACAATTATAGGGAATAGAATGAGAGGGATTCCTGGTGTTATGGCAAAGGCAGTATCTGCCCTTTCTAAGGAGAATATTGAAATTCTTCAAACTTCAGACTCCCATACAACCATATCTTATTTGATTGAAGGCAAAAATAGAAGTAGAGCGGTGAAAGCCCTTCACGATTATTTTAAATTAGGTGAGTAAAAAATAAATAAAGGCCATTAATGGCCTTTATTTATTACTTCTTTCAAGTTTTCAATGAAGAGCCTATTTTCTTCCATAGTGCCTATGGAAACCCTGATGTAGTTTCCGCCCATAGGCCTTATGATAACACCTCGTTTTTGCATTTCAACAAATATTTCCTGTCCGCTTCTTTCTATGTCAACTAAGATGTGATTTGCTTCAGATGGAACATATTTCAAACTCAATTTTTCAAATTCTTCATATAGATATTTTTTACCTTCAACATTATTTTCATAGGTCTTTCTAATGAAATCTTCATCTTCTAATGCAGCAACTGCAGCTATTTGAGCAAGGGCATTTACATTAAATGGCCCTCTCACTTTATTTATGTACTGTAAAATTTCTTCATCACCTATGGTATAAGCTACTCTAATGCCAGCCAATCCGTATGCCTTTGAAAAAGTTCTCATAATAAGGAGGTTTTTATATTTTTTTATCAATTTTTCAGTTTGATATGGATAATCCTTTCGCGTTACATATTCCCTATATGCTTCATCAGATACAACTAGAATATTTGATGGAACTTTATCTAGGAATTCAACAAATTCCTTTTCAGGAATGATTGTTCCTGTGGGGTTGTTTGGATTGCATATCCATATTATTTTAGTTTTTGAAGTGATGCTTTCTAAAATCCCATCCAAGTCGAATGCAAAATCTTTTAAAGGTACTATAACAGGTTTTCCACCCATTATTTCAGCTGCTTGATGATATCTTGGGAAAGTCAAATCTGCCATTATAACTTCATCATCTTTTTCAACGAAAGTATTAGTTATTAGGACTATCATTTCATCTAATCCGCTGCTTGGAAGTATATTGCTAGTATCTACGTTATATTTCTTTGCTAAGGCTTCTTTTAGTTTAGTGCAGTTTCCATCAGGATAAATGGAAATGTTGTCTAATGAGTTAATTATTGCTTCTTTTACTTTTGGAGAGCAGCCCAAGGGATTTTCGTTTGATGCTAATTTTATTACTTTGCTGATGTTAAATTCCCTTTTTACATCTTCAATAGGCTTACCAGGGACATATGGCTCAATTTTTTCTATTTCATTCCTATATTTGATAGACAAAATATTACCTCCTTTTATATAGACTAATATCAGTATATCAAATTATATGAATATTAGACAATAAAAAAAGCTATGATATTGTCTATACTTATGATATAATCATAAGAGTAGCCATATTTTTAACGGAATTGACTAAAAATTTTGGAAATGTTTAAAACGGGTATTAAGATTTATTAAATCTTTTAAATAAATATGCTGGTTAAGGGGGAAATGTATAATGAAAACATATTCAGCTGACAAAATCAGGAATGTAGCTTTATTAGGCCATAGCAGTAGTGGTAAGACAACTTTAACTGAAGCAGTATTATTTGCAACAGGTACTATTAAAAGGCAAGGAAGAGTAGAAGATGGAAATACTGTATCTGATTTTGATAAACAAGAAATCGCAAGAAAGGTTTCCATCAATACTACAGTAATTCCTGTTGAATGGCAAGGAGTAAAGTTTAACTTATTGGATACTCCAGGATATTTTGACTTCGTTGGAGAAATGTATGGTGCCAAGAGGGCCTCTGAAGGTTCGATACTTATTGTGGATGCTTCTGCAGGTATAGAAGTAGGTACAGAAAAGGCATGGAAGAATTTAGAAAAGTATAAGACACCTAGGATAATCTTCATCAATAAGATGGACAAAGAAGAAGTTAACTTTGAAAAGCTAATCTCTGAATTAAAAGAAAAATTTGGCAACAAAGTTGTACCATTTGCATTACCTATAGGAGTATCAAATAATTTCAAAGGCTTAGTATCTGTTATTGACGAAAAGGCATACGAATACAATGGAGTTGAAAGAAAAGAAGTTGAACTAAAAGATGATTACAAAGTTGAAATTGATTCAATAAAAGAAGGCTTAATGGAAGTAATAGCTGAAACTGATGAAGCATTAATGGAAAAATACTTCGAAGGGGAACCATTTACACCTGAAGAAATAACTAAGGGATTAAAATTAGCAGTTTCCAATGGTGATTTAGCTCCAGTTGTAGTAGGCTGTGCAGAAAAGGCTATAGGAATGGACTTTTTACTTGAAACAATAGAAAAATACATCCCTTCTCCAGTAGATATAGGTGTAGTTAAAGGACTAGTTAATGACAAGGAAGTTGAAAGAAAAATAGATGTAAATGAGCCATTCTCTGCCTTTGTATTTAAGACAATAATCGACCCATTTGTTGGTAAGCTATCCATATTCAAAGTATTATCAGGTAAGATTACTAAGGATATGGAAATTTATAACTCCACTAAAGAAAAGTCCGAAAAATTAAGCGGTTTGTTTGTACTTAGAGGAAAGAATCAAATTGAAGTTGATGAGTTGCAAGCTGGAGATATTGGAGCTACAGCAAAATTGAATTATACTCAAACCGGAGATACATTATGTACTAAGAATAACCAAATCCTATTTGATAAGATTGAATATCCAAAACCAACCTTGTTCTTGGCAGTATTGCCAAAATCAAAAGGCGACGAAGAAAAGATCAGTACTTCATTACAAAGGCTAACTGAAGAAGACCCAAGCTTTATAGTTCAAAGGAATACTGAAACAAAACAATTACTAATTGGCGGACAAGGAAACATGCAATTGGCAGTTATAGTCGATAAGTTAAAGAATACTTTTGGAGTAGAAGTTAACTTAACTAAACCAAAGGTAGCATATAGGGAAACTATCAAAGGCACAGCAGCAGTACAAGGGAAACATAAGAAACAATCAGGCGGTGCTGGTCAATACGGAGACGTTCATATTAGATTTGAACCTTGTGAAGAAGACTTTGTATTTGCTGAAGAAGTATTTGGCGGTGCAGTACCTAAGAACTTTTTCCCAGCAATTGAAAAGGGATTGTTGGAAGCTAGAGAACATGGTGTTTTAGCAGGATATCCAGTTGTAAATATCAAGGCAACACTATTTGATGGTTCATATCACCCAGTAGACTCCAACGAAATATCATTTAAGATTGCAGCAACCCTTGCATTTAAGAAAGGTATGGAAGCAGCAAATCCAGTATTATTAGAACCTATAATGAGATTAGAAATCTTCGTACCAGAAGATTACATGGGCGATGTAATGGGAGATATGAATAAGCGTAGAGGTAGAATCCTAGGTATGGAACAACAAGAAGATGGATATCAAAAGATAATTGCAGAAGCACCTCAAGCAGAATTGTTTGAATATGCTATAGACTTAAGGGCTATGACTCAAGCAAGAGGAAGCTTCACAATGGAATTTGTAAGGTATGAAGAAGTTCCATCAAACATTGCTGAAAAAATCATAGCTGAAGCAAAGGCTGAAAAAGAACAATAATTAATATAAATATAAAATTAACCACAGTTTTATGACTGTGGTTAATTTATATTTGTTGGTTATATACATAATCTATGAAATAATCAATGAAAGCATCTAGGAGTATATATGATTTAATATTAACCGATATTTGACATCTATAAGTATTATTTGAACTTATATATAAATTTTATATGAAGGGGGAATGATATTATGATTATTTCAATGAAAGATGCATCTAAAGAAAGGGTTTTTAATCTTAGGAATGGAGAAAAATATGTTGATTTAACATCATATAGCGATGAAAATAATAGAATTATATGTGGAGTTCTAATCCCTGGAGCTTCAATAGGAATGCATTTGCATGAAAATGATAGTGAAATTATCTATATAATAAAGGGGACAGCCACATTTTTAACAGATGAGGGAGAAGAAGTTGCCCAAGAAGGAATGTGTCACTATTGTCCTAAAGGACATAGTCACAGCATGTTAAATAAAGGAACTGAAGATGTAATATTTTTTGCTGTTATACCAAAACATTAGAAGCTTCATTAAGGTATTACATGATATAATCTTCATTAAAAAATTTAAAAAGTTTATAAGGTAAGTTAAATATAAGTTTTCACGAAGGTCAGCTATTTCAATAGTTGTTCCTTCGTTTTTTGTTGTATGAAGCTTTAAAAAATTAGTAAGAATTGATTATTTTCCTTAATAGTTTAAAAAAATTATTAAAAAGGAAAAAAGGTGGTATAATAATAACGAAGGGCAAAGAAAGTCAAAGTCAAGGAGGCGTAATATGTCTAAACTCACAAATCTAATAGAAATGTTTATTAAGTCCTTAATTGATGCCCAAGAAGATGGTATTATTGAAATTCAGAGAAATGAATTGGCAGAAAAATTCAACTGTGCTCCTTCACAGATAAATTATGTCCTTGCCACCAGATTTACTCCCTACAAAGGTTATTATATAGAGAGTAGACGAGGTGGTGGAGGGTATATTAAAATTGTAAAGGTTAGTATTGATGAATACGAGGATATCAATAATATTATAATAGATACAATTGGAGAATCAATAACAAAAAACAAAGCATACCATATAGTGGAAGGCTTGCAGGAAAAGGGAATCATCTCAGAAAGGGAAAGCAGGATTATAAAAGCTGCTTTAAGTGAAAGGGCATTAGGATGTGAAAGCCCAGAGTTGAGAAATAAAGTGAGAGCTGATATATTAAAAAATATATTGTTAATGTTGGTTAAGTAGGAGGGATTAGATTTGTTATGTGATAAGTGTAATAAAAACGTGGCCACAATCCATTTTACTAAAATCATAAATGGACATGTTGAAGAAAGGCATCTTTGTGAGTCATGTGCAAAGGAAGAGGAGGATTTTGAGTTTAATTTTGAGATACCTTTTTCTTTTGAAAATATCTTTACTGGCTTAATAGATAATTTGCCAGAGGAATCTGAAAGAAAGAAAGTTGCTACCTGCCCAAAGTGTGGCTTAACATATAAGAAATTCCAAGAAATTGGTAAATTTGGATGCTCTAAATGTTATGAAGTATTTGAAAAGGATATAAATACATTGTTGAAAGGCATTCATGGACATAATATCCATAGAGGCAAGGTACCAATAAATACTAAGGACAAAATAGTTCAAAAGAAAGCCATTGAAACTCTTCAAGAAGAATTGAAGAAATCAATTGAAAAAGAAGATTTTGAAAGGGCTGCATATTTGAGGGATGAAATAAACAGGCTAAAGCAAAAGCTTAGCAGGAGTTAGGGGGTGAGCCTATGGTTAAATGGTTAGATGGTACAGGGTTAGATGAAGATGTTGTAGTAAGCACTAGATTGAGACTAGCAAGAAATTTAGCCAATTATAGGTTTCCCAATTTTATGAATAATGATGAAGCAGAAGCAGTAACTAATGAAATACTAAACTGCATGAAGGATAATGTTTATGAGGTTCCATATAAATTCTATCGTATAAGGGATTTATCAGATACTGAAAGAAGTGCTTTTGTAGAAGATCATTTAATTAGTCCTAATCTAGCTAATAACTTGAATACAGGAAGTTTTCTTTTAAGGAACGATGAAAAGGCTACAGTGATGATAAATGAAGAGGACCACATAAGGATTCAGGTATTACTTCCTGGATTAAATTTTGAAAAGGGCTGGGAAATGGCTTCAAGTATAGATGATTCATTGGAAGGGAAAGTTGAATATGCATATCACGAAAAGTTTGGATATTTAACTGCCTGCCCAACAAATGTCGGTACAGGCTTAAGGGCCTCTGTTATGGTTCATCTTCCATGTATAACTATGACTGGGCATATTAATTCTATAATTGAAGAGCTCACAAAGATTGGATTAACTGTAAGAGGCATTTATGGAGAAGGTACCAAGGCATTAGGAAATATCTTTCAAATCTCAAATCAAACTACATTGGGAGAATCTGAAGAAGAGATTATAAAGAAGTTAAACAGGGTTGTTAGAGAAATAATATCCAGAGAAAGAAGTACAAGGGTATATATGTTAGATAAGAGAAATCATCAGATGGAAGATATGATTTACAGGTCTTATGGCATTTTGAAATATGGCAGAATTATTTCTTCTCAAGAAGCCATGAATCATCTATCTAATGTTAAATTAGGCTGCGATCTTGGCGTAATAGATTATATAAAATCCAAGGATATAGTTAAACTAATGATAGAAATACAGCCAGCTAATATACAAAGAGCTGCAAATAGAGATTTGACTTACGAAGAAAGAGACATATACAGAGCAGAATTAATAAGGAAAAAATTAAGTAATTTGGAGGGGTAACACATGGCAATGTTTGGGAGATTTACAGAAAGAGCACAGAGAGCAATCTTATTAGCTCAGGAAGAAGCTAAAAATTTAAAGCATAATTATGTTGGAACAGAGCACATTTTATTAGGGCTAATAGCTGAAGAAGAAGGGGTAGCTGCAAGGGCATTGGCCAAAATGGGTGTAACTTTGGATAAGGCAAGGCAGGAAATCATATCAATTGAAGGAGAAGGAAGCTTTGGAGGAGATATTTTAGGGTTTACTCCAAGGACTAAAAGGATATTTGAATTAAGCTTTATTCAAGCACGAAACCTTGGCCACAATTATGTGGGAACAGAACATCTTTTGCTTGGAATATTATCTGAAGGAGAAGGCGTTGCTATTTTAGTATTAAGCAGGCTTGGAGTAGATCCAAGGAAATTGGCTGAATTAGTTCTAAGCATGATATCAGATTCTGTCAATAAACAAGGTCAAAATATTGAAACTCATAATGTAGATACTCCTAATTTGGACAAATACAGTACAGATTTGAATAAATTGGCTGAAGCTGGTCAAATTGACCCAGTAATAGGAAGGTCAAAAGAAATCGAAAGGGTAATTCAAGTTTTAAGCAGAAGGACAAAGAATAATCCAGTTTTAATAGGAGAACCAGGTGTAGGTAAAACTGCCATTGTAGAGGGATTAGCACAAAAGATAATTGAAGGGCAAGTTCCTGAAATAATTAGAAATAAGCGAATTGTTGCTTTGGATTTACCAGGCATGCTTGCTGGTGCAAAATATAGGGGAGAATTTGAAGAAAGATTAAAATCCGTAATGAAGGAATTAAAAGAAGCAGGTAATGTGATATTATTCATCGATGAGCTTCACACAATTGTTGGTGCAGGTGCTGCTGAAGGTGCAATTGATGCATCAAATATCTTAAAACCAGTGTTAGCAAGAGGGGAACTTCAAATTATTGGGGCTACAACAATAGATGAATATAGGAAGCATATTGAAAAGGATGCAGCTTTGGAAAGAAGATTCCAACCAATTATGGTTGAAGAACCTACAGTAGAAGATACCATAAAAATACTAGAAGGTTTAAGGGATAAATATGAAGCTCATCATAAAGTAAAGATTACTGATGATGCATTAAGGGCTGCAGCTGAACTTTCACATAGGTATATTACAGATAGGTATTTGCCAGATAAGGCTATAGACTTAATAGATGAAGCAGCTTCTATGATAAGAGTAAATTCCTTTGTTCCTCCCAAGGAATTAAAGAACTTGGAAGAACAGTTGGAAGAATTATCTAAGGAAAAGGAAGAAGCCATAAATACTCAAAACTTTGAAAAGGCTGCCAAAATAAGGGATAAGGAAAGACAACTAAGAAAGGAATTGGAAAACAACAAGGCACAATGGGAACACAGAAAGGAAGTAGAAAATCTTGTTGTTGGCTATGATGAAATTGCCAAAGTAGTTTCAAATTGGACTGGTATTCCAGTTACCAAGATGACAACTGAAGAAAGTCAAAGGCTTTTGAACTTGGAAAAGATATTGCATGAAAAAGTAATTGGTCAAAATCAAGCTGTAGAAGCTGTAGCCAATGCTGTAAGAAGGTCAAGGGTTGGATTGAAGGATCCAAAGAAGCCTGTAGGCAGCTTTATCTTTGTAGGGCCAACTGGCGTAGGTAAGACTCATTTAGCAAAGGCTTTAGCAGAAGCGTTGTTTGGCGATGAAGATTCCATGATAAGAATTGATATGTCCGAATACATGGAAAAATTCTCCGTATCAAGGCTTGTAGGTTCACCTCCAGGATATGTAGGATATGAAGAAGGCGGACAACTAACTGAAGCAGTTAGAAGGAAACCATATTCAGTAGTGCTATTTGATGAAATAGAAAAAGCACATCCTGATGTATTTAATATATTGTTGCAAATCCTAGATGACGGAAGACTGACTGATTCCAAGGGGAGAACTGTGGATTTCAAGAATACAGTAATAATCATGACATCAAATGTTGGAGCTACATCCCTTAAGAAGCAAAATGTTCTAGGATTCTCACCTGTAAGGGAAGACAACAGGGCTGAATATGAAAAAATGAAAGAAACTATTACAGAAGAATTGAAGAAAACCTTTAGGCCTGAATTCCTAAATAGGGTAGATGAAATAATAGTATTCCACAATCTAGAAGAAGAACATGTAAAGGAAATAGTTGATATCATGGTCAGCGATTTAGAAAAACGCATGAAGAAAATGGATATTGATATTACAGTCACTGAAAATGCCAAAGAACATGTTTCTAAAGTAGGATTTGACCCAGTTTATGGTGCAAGGCCACTTGAAAGGACCATAAGGAAGATGATTGAAGACCAATTAGCAGAAGAAATCCTAAAAGGGAATATTTCAAAAAATGATAAAATTATTATTGACTATGATAAAGATAATGATAAACTAGTATTTAAACCAGCATAGGAACGATGCAAATCGTTCCTTAATTGTTTAAGGAGGAAAAGATGAAGAAAAAAGCCAAATACATTTGTGAAAACTGTGGTTATGAAAGCATCAGCTACTATGGTAAATGCCCTGAGTGTGGAAGTTGGAACAGCCTAAAAGAGGAATTGGTCGATGAAAAGGAAGTTAAAGATAAAATAAAGGCTGAAAAAAGGCAGATTAAAAGATTAAAGGACATAGTATCAACTAATAGCGATAGGATTATTACAAGTATAAACGAGTTTAACAGAGTAATGGGTGGTGGAATAGTAAGGGATTCAATAACTATTCTTACTGCTAAGCCAGGTGCTGGTAAATCCACGCTGCTACTACAAGTTGCCAATGATTTAGCCAAGAAAAACTATAAAGTCATTTATGCTTCTGGTGAAGAAAGCGAATCCCAGATAAAAAACAGGGCTGACAGGATTATAGATGCAATTCATCCGAATGTATGGGTTATTTCAGATAACAGCATGGATAATGTTCTGGAATATATTGAAGAGGTAGATCCAGATTTAATTATCATAGATAGTATCCAGACCTTTGCCCTTGAGGAGTTCCCTAATTCCCGTGCTGGTACCCCAACTCAGACTCTGGAATGTGCAAATAGGCTCGTAAAAATTGCTAAAAATCCCAACAGGCCAAGGGCAGTAATATTAATTGGGCAAATGACTAAGGAAGATGAAATAGCTGGAGTTAGGGCCTTAGAACATCTAGTAGATACCGTCCTTGTCATAGAGGGAGAAAGCGGTGAAGAGTTGAGGACGCTGCTAACTACAAAGAATAGGTATGGTTCTACTGGGGAAATGGGATTTTTCTATATTACTGATAAAGGCATGGTAAGTATTGACAATCCTTCGGAGTATTTTATGAGTGCAAGGGATGAAAACCTCCTTATGCCAGGAAGTGCAATAACCGTAGTAAAAGAAGGCACAAGGCCAATAATTCTTGAAATCGAATCATTAGTATCAAATTCCTTTACCCCATACCCTTCAAGGATAAGCGAATGTCTAAAAAGAGAACAGCTAAATACCTTGGTTTCTATTATTGAACAAAGGGCTGGAATCAACTTATTTGATAAGAATGTAGTGGTAAAGACAACCGGCGGTATTAAACTTAAGGAACAAGCATCAAACCTTGCTGTAGTCATGAGCATAATCTCATCAGTTAAAAATATCCCAATATCAAATGATGCAGTTTTTATATCAGATGTTGGTTTAACTGGTGAACTTAAAAGGGTGCCTTCATTGGAAACAAGAATTAAGGAATTAGATAGAATGGGGTTTAGAAAAGTTTATGTTGCACCAAATAGCGGAATAGATATAAAAACTAGTAATTTGGAAATAATTCAGCTAAGGACTTTAAGAGAGGTAATAAATGATGTTTTTTAAACATAAGTAGGCTAGATTTATCTAGCCTACTAAGTTTATTTTAAACTATAGATGCCTAAAGTCTTAATAGTTTTATATTCATCTTTAATAATTTGCTCTATATCTAAACCAAGGGTATTGCAAAGGGCAGCTAAGTAAAATAAGTAGGAGCCAATTTCGGTAGAAATAACTTCTTTGCAGTTATCACAGAGGGTTCCTTCTATATGGCTGCTAACAGCATTTAACATTTCTTGAAGGGAATCTCTATTATAATCCTGCTTGTTAGCGTTGATTTTAATGCATCCGCAATTTGTTACTGATTTTGCTATTGCTCTATTTATACGTGCAGTAAATTCATCAAGTTTAGTCATAATATCTAAAATGCTTTTATGCCTAATTAAAACTTGAGATACTTGATTTTGAAAATCTTTGTAACTTATTGCTATGTCGACACTATTGTTGTCTATCATAGTCTCACTCCCAATCAGTTTTTGCTATATTTCAATTATACTTACATAGACAAGCAGTTGTCAAATATTTCTATAAATTTAAATAAAATTTACTGGATAGTATTTTTTGTCAACAAATTATTTTTAAGGGATTGACAACCTCATCTGAACTGTGATAAAATATTAACTTTACAAATCCAGCAAAATGGTGTATAATAGGATAGAATAGGGTAACAGGAGGTTTTTTTAATGTTTAATATAGGAGATAAGGTTGTCTATCCTATGCATGGCGCTGGTATTATAGAGGGAATTGAAGAGAAGGAAATCCTGGGAGAAAAGAGAAAATACTTTATCATGAGAATGCCCATCGGAGACATGAAAGTTATGGTACCTGTAGATAATATGGAAGAAGTTGGAGTTAGAGAAATTATTAAGAAAGAAGATTTAGAAAAGGTTATTTCTGTATTAAAGAGTAAAAAAACTGAAATGCCTCAAAATTGGAATAAAAGGTACAGACTCAATATGGATAAAATCAAGTCAGGCGACATTTTTGAAATTGCTGCTGTTGTTAGAAACTTGATTAGGATGGATATGGAAAAGGGCTTGTCCACTGGCGAAAAGAAGATGTTAAGTTCTGCAAAACAGATGTTATTATCAGAAATTGCCTTAGTTTCTGATTATAACATAGATCAAATAGAAAAGCTAATTATGGATGCAATAACTAACAATGAATAAATTTTTCTAACAAACTTCCAGCAATTATGTTTATATTTTTTATAATTGGCAATAACTATAATAACAGGGGGTGTATAAATGGTTGACAAGATACTTAGAGTAGTTATAGGCGTATTTGGAATGATCCTTGGAGCTAGCCTATTATCTTTATTTGTTAATATAGGAATAATAGATTTATTTCGAGATGGATGGATTAATTTAGCTATTTATTTGGGAGTTTCTATTTTATTTGGAATCATATTTTTTTCATTATCATCTAGAATCATCCATAAAGGCAGGAAGATAACTGGGCTAATTGTTAAGGAAATAGAAAAATTTTCTGTTTATGATATAGCTTTTTCTTCAATTGGATTAATAGTTGGTTTATTAATTGCTTTTTTATTATCTCAACCAATTATTAATTTAGGAATACCTTATGTAGGAGTTATATCTTCGATTATTCTATATGGATTTTTTGGATATTTAGGTGTAACAATTCCTCACAGGAAAAAAGAAGATATTCAAAGTGGTATTCAAAATAGCATATCAAATATAAAAAGGAGTTCTAAGGACAAAATAAAAATATCAAATAAGACTTCTCCAAAAATATTGGATACATCAGTTATTATTGATGGTAGAATAGCGGACATCTGCAAAACTGGATTTGTTGAAGGGCCTTTAATTATACCACAGTTTGTGCTAGAAGAATTGCAGCATATTGCAGATTCTTCCGATACTCTAAAAAGAAATAGAGGCAGAAGAGGATTAGATATCTTAAATAAAATACAAAAAGAGTTGGATATAGAAGTAATAATATATGATAAAAAGATAGATGATGTTGAAGAAGTAGACTCAAAGCTATTGAAGTTAGCCCAAATGCTTAAAGGGAAAATAATCACCAATGATTTTAATTTAAACAAGGTAGCAGAAGTACAAGGTATTGAAGTATTAAATGTAAATGAACTGGCAAATGCAGTAAAGCCCATTGTACTTCCTGGAGAAGAAATGGTTGTGCATGTTATAAAAGATGGCAAGGAATTCAATCAAGGCCTTGCATATCTGGATGATGGCACCATGATAGTAGTAGAAGGTGGAAAGCAGTACATTGGAGAAAAAATTGATGTTATAGTAACCTCTGTATTGCAGACGTCTGCAGGCAGGATGATATTTGCAAAGCCAAAATCTTTAGTTGATAAAGCTGTATAGACCCGAAAGGGTCTTTTTCTATACCTAATTTTAGAAAAGTAGTTTACTAATTGCCTACTTATGCTATAATACTTAAGAGGTGAAAATGATGTATAAAAATTACTTTGTATCTGTAATAATTGCAGCAGCAGGCATGAGTAACAGAATGGGCAGCAAAATAAATAAGCAGTTTATAGCTATTGGTGGAAAACCTATTCTTGCTCATACAATTGAGAAATTTGAAAGATGCAGGTATGTTGATGAAATAATTGTCGTTGCCAAAGAAGAAGAAATAGAATATTGTCGAAAAGAAATTGTAAGAAAATATAAATTTAATAAGGTTGCAAATATAATCCGTGGTGGAAAGGAAAGACAGGATTCGGTTTATAATGGAATTTTAGCCTTAAATGAAAAATCAGATATTGTGTTAGTCCATGATGGAGCTAGGCCTTTTGTTAAATTGGAAAACATAGAGGATGGAATAAAAGGCGTTGTGGAATATGGTGCATGTGTTATAGGTGTACCAGTTACTGATACTATCAAAGTTGTTGGAAATGATAAATTTATTGACAGTACGCCAAAAAGGGATTTATTGTGGGCAGCTCAAACACCTCAATGCTTCTTTAAGGAAATTTTAATTAAAGGATATGAGAAGGCTATAAATGATGGGTTTTATGGTACCGATGACAGCTCTCTTGTTGAGAGGATAGGATATAATGTAAAGATGATAATGGGCTCTTATGAGAATATAAAAATTACAACGCCTGAAGATTTAATACATGCAGAATCGCTGTTAAAAGACAAGGATAAAATTTACAATAGAAGAGAATTTATATCTCAAAGTAGATAATAGGTGATAACATGAGAATAGGATTTGGATACGATGTCCACCAGCTTGTAGAAGGGAGAAAATTAATCATCGGTGGTGTTGATATTCCTTTTGAGAAGGGCCTTTTAGGGCATTCAGATGCTGATGTATTAATCCATGCAGTAATGGACAGCATCCTAGGTGCATTAGCCCTTGGGGATATAGGTAAGCATTTTCCTGATACCGATGATAAATATAAAGATATATCCAGTGTATATTTATTGTCACAAGTGGCTAAATTAATGAATGAAAACGGATATGAAATTGGGAATATTGATGCTGTTGTTGTAGCACAAAGGCCCAAATTGGCTTCATATATTGATGATATGAGGAAAAAAATTGCAGAAACTCTTTCGACATCTGTTGGTAATATAAGCATAAAAGCAACTACAACAGAATATCTAGGCTTTGAAGGAAGAGAGGAAGGGATTTCTGCATATAGTGTGTGTTTATTAAAGAAAGTGATTGACAAAAACGATTAAATATGTATAATTTGTGTATAAATTCATATTTTGCAATGATGGGGACTAGTAAATATTACAGGTCCTAGAGAGGAAGTCACTTAGGTGGAAGACTTCTGACCTCCATGATATTGAACCCACCCCTGAGCTTTTAGCGATGAGCTAAAACGATTGTATCGTTATAACTATCGAGGGAACCTTATTTTACATAAGGTTTATTAGAGTGGTACCGCGGAATTAACCTTTCGTCTCTAGGCTTGAGATGAAAGGTTTTTTTAATAGTTAAGCGAGGATTTTTATATAATGCACAATTATATTAATTCACAATGCCAATGTACAATTCACAATTATTATTAGTTAATAGTTAATAATGAATAATATATGTAAATATACAGTTTGTTAATAGATTTAATTGTGAATTGTGCATTTAATAAAGTTATGAACTGTGAATTGTTCATTGAACAAATTTATGAATTAAAAGAAGAAGAAGGAGGAGATAGTATGCGAATGTCAAATTTATACATGCCAACACTAAGGGAAGTACCTGCTGAAGCTGAAATACCTAGCCATAAATTGCTTCTTAGGGCAGGGATGATAAGGAAATTAGTGAGTGGTATTTATTCCTATTTGCCATTGGGATACAGGGTTATTAGAAAGATAGAAAATATTGTTAGAGAGGAAATGGATAATGCAGGAGCTCAAGAACTATTGATGTCTGCAATTCAGCCTAAGGAACTTTGGGAAGCTACAGGAAGATGGCATGATTTTGGGCCAGAAATGTTTAAATTGAAGGATAGGCATGACAGGGAATTTTGTCTAGGTCCTACCCATGAAGAATATTTTACTAGTCTTGTAAAGGGAGAGGTAAAATCATATAAGCAGTTGCCTCTTAATCTGTATCAAATTCAAACAAAATACAGAGATGAAAAAAGGCCTAGATTTGGTCTAATGAGAAGCAGAGAATTCATTATGAAAGACGCATATAGTTTTGATGCTGATGAAGAAGGAATGAGAAAATCTTATGAAATCATGTGGAAGGCCTATGAAAAAATCTTTGATAGATTGAAGCTAAAATATAAGGTAGTATTAGGAGATTCTGGAGCTATGGGAGGAAATGTTTCTCATGAGTTCATGGCACTATCTGAAGTAGGAGAAGGTGTCATAGCATACTGTGAACACTGTGATTATGCTGCTACTTTAGAAAAGGCTTCAGTTATATATAAAGTAGAAAATGATGTAGAAGAATTGCCTTTGGAAAAAGTCCATACACCAGGGGTTACTACAATTGAAGAGCTCGAAAGGTTTTTTGGTATTAATGCTTCAAATTTTGCTAAAGCAGTAGTATATAAGGCTGCTGGCTATCCTGTAATAGCTGTAATTCCAGGTGATAGAGAATTAAATGAAACTAAGTTATGCAATTATTTAAAAATAGCTGAACATGAACTTGAAATGGCAAATGAAGATTTAATAAAAGAAATCACTGGAGCAAATAAAGGTTTTACAGGACCAGTTAACTTAAAAGGAGAAGTTAGGCTCCTTATTGATTCCAGGATTACTAAAATGAAAAATCTTGTTACTGGTGCAAATGAAACAGATTACCACTTAAAGAATGTTAACTATGGAAGGGATTTTACAGGAGAAGTAGTTGATGACTTGCTATTAGTTAGAGAAGGAGATATCTGTCCAAAATGTGGAGAAACCTTAAAAATGGAGAGAGGCATAGAAGTAGGAAATATATTCCAATTAGGTACAAAGTATTCTAAGCCACTAAATGCTACTTTCTTAGACGAAAATGGCATTGAAAAACCATTTGTAATGGGATGCTATGGAATAGGCATATCAAGGACAATGATGGCTGTAGTAGAGCAATATCATGATGATGATGGAATTATCTGGCCATTAATTGTTGCACCATATCATGTAATAGTGACTGTTATCAATTCAAAAAACAGTGAACAGATGGAACTTGGAGAAAGAATCTACAGTGAATTAATGGCACATGGTGTAGAAGTTCTATTAGATGATAGAAATGAAAGTGCTGGAGTTAAATTTAAAGACAGGGATTTAATTGGTATCCCAATTAGGATTACAGTAGGCAAGAAGGCTGGCGAATCAATTGTAGAATATTCCCTACGAAAAGATAAAGAGAAAAAAGAAGTACATGTAAATGAGATAATAAGATTAGTAGAAGAAGAATTTGAAAAAGCTGGTTTGAAGTTTTAAATAAAGTTTTCTAATTAGAATTTTTAGAAAGTCCTTACCTTCATCAGGAACAGGACTTTCTTTTTTATAAATTAAATAGGACTTAAGTCTTATTTTTTTGAAAGAAATAGCCAGAATATTTAAAATTGTGTAGTATAAGAATACAGACTCATAGATAACTAGATTAATAACGTGTATAATGGGTATTAATTAAATGTCATATTTTTAGTTTGACAGCATATATTGTTATATATATGTGGGGGAAGGAGATCATAATATATGGATTTCGAACTTGAATTAGTAATGCTATGTGAAAAGATTATTGATTTACTGGAGGAATTAAAACAAAAATCATTAATTACTGAAGAAGAGTACATAAATCATACAAAGTTGAAATTTGAATTTTTAGAAAGAAATCTTGTTGGTGTAAGTGATTATTATTAAATTATACGATTTATCTTGATATGTTTTTACATAATATAATAGATAATAATAAAACACTTAGGTTTATTATTACTATATTCAAATATACAATTGAATATAGTTTTTTTGTTTTTTGCAATTGTTTACATTTTGAATATTTCTATTATATAATAAAGATAATTAATTCAGGAGGTGTAGAGATTGAAAGAAGTTAGAGTAAGATTTGCTCCAAGTCCTACTGGATATTTACATATAGGAGGATTAAGAACTGCTTTATATAATTATCTATTTGCAAGGCATAACAATGGCAAGTTCATATTGAGAATTGAAGATACAGATCAAACAAGATATGTTGAGGGTGCGATAGAAAATCTGATTGAATCGTTACACTGGGCTGGTATAGAATATGATGAAGGTGTATTTTTGGAAAATGGGAAAATTGTCGAAAAAGGAGATTATGGTCCATACATTCAATCAAAGAGATTGGATATATATAAAAAATATGTCGATGAATTAGTGGAAAAAGGCCATGCGTATTACTGCTTCTGTTCTAAGGAAAGGCTTGATGCCCTTAGAGAAGAACAGAGGATAAAGGGATTAGTTCCAAAATATGATGGACTATGCAGGAGCATTCCTCTTGAAGAAGCTAAAGAGAGAATTGCTAGAGGAGAAGAATATGTAGTTAGATTGAAGCTTCCTCATAATTACGATATTAAGTTTCATGACCTTGTTAGAGGAGATATTGTAATAAATACAAATGATATAGATGACCAAGTATTATTAAAATCTGATGGATTCCCAACATACCATTTGGCTGTAGTTGTAGATGACCATTTGATGGGTATAACTCATGTAGTAAGAGGAGAAGAATGGCTTCCATCAACTCCAAAGCATGTATATCTTTATGAAGCCTTTGGTTGGGAAAAGCCAACCTATGTTCATTTGCCAACAGTACTTAACAAGGACAGAAAGAAATTAAGCAAAAGACAAGGCGATGTATCTGTTGAAGATTTTAGGGAAAGTGGCTATCTTCCAGAGGCAATAATAAACTATTTGGCGTTAGTTGGATGGAGCCCAGAAGACAATCAAGAAATCTTCTCAATAGAAGAATTAATTGAAAAGTTTTCCTTCGAAAGGGTAGCCAAAACTGGAGGAATTTTTGATAAGGACAAGTTAAATTGGATAAATGGCCACTATATTAGAAATTCTTCAGTTGAAAGAATTACAGAACTTGCTATTCCTTATTTGAAAAAAGCAGGATTTATTGATGACAAATTTGTTGAAGAAAGATATGACTGGTTAAAATTACTAGTAAGAACAATTCAAGAAAGCATAGATACAATTGCAGAAATACCAGAGAAGGTTGAATTTATATTTAAGGAACACATTGATATAGAAGATGAAGAAGCGTTGGAAGTTCTTAAGGGAGAACAAGTGCCAGTAGTATTAAGTGCTATCAAAGAAGAATTAAATGCTGTGGATGAATTAGATGAAGAGAAGGCAAAAGCACTTATAAAGCAGGTACAAAAGTCTACTGGAGTAAAAGGTAAAAACTTGTATATGCCTGCTAGAGTTGCTTTAACAGGCAAAACCCATGGCCCTGAATTTGTAAATATAATGGCATTATTGGGTAAAAAGAATATAATAATAAGAATCGAAGATGTAGAAAAGAAATACTTAAACATTTAGTGAATAGCAAATGTAGTCATTATTGGTGAATAGTGAATAAATTAATTGGTGAAAAATTAAAATGAATGACTAAAACATAAATTATTCACTATTCACTATTAACTATTCACTTTTTATTGTGCTTATGCAATAAAGGAGGGTAGAGATGAAATTATACAATACTTTGACCAGGAAAAAGGAAGAATTTGTACCATTAGTTGAAGGACAGGTTAGGATGTATACTTGTGGTCCTACAGTTTACAACTATATACATGTTGGAAATGCGAGGCCAATGGTAGTATTTGATACTTTGAGAAGGTACTTTATTTATAGAGGTTACGATGTAAAATATGTAGTTAATTTTACAGATATAGATGATAAGATAATCAACAGAGCAAATGAAGAAAACACCAGCTACAAGGAAATAGCAGAAAAATATATAGAAGCGTTTTTAGAAGATGCTAAGGGATTGAATTTATTAGAAGAAAAAACCATACATCCAAGGGCAACTGAATTTATTAAGCCAATGATTGATTTTATTCAAAGATTGATTGATATAGGTGCAGCTTACAATGCAGATGGCAATGTCTATTTTAACATAGAGGCTGCAGAGAATTATGGAAAGTTGTCCAAGAAAAACATTGAAGAGCTAATAAGCGGCGCAAGGGTAGAAGTCAGCGAAGAAAAGAGAAACCCTATGGACTTTGCATTGTGGAAAAAGGCAAAGGAAGGTGAACCATGCTGGGAAAGCCCTTGGGGGAAAGGAAGACCTGGTTGGCATATCGAATGCTCTGTCATGGCAAGGACTTTATTAGGTGATACAATAGATATCCATGCTGGTGGAGAAGATTTACAGTTTCCTCATCACGAAAATGAAATTGCACAATCAGAAACTTTAACTGGCAAGCCTTTTGCGAGATATTGGCTTCACAATGCCATGATTAATGTAGATAACCAAAAGATGTCCAAATCGTTGGGGAATTTCCTATTAGTTAGGGATATAAAGAAGGAATTTGATTTGGAAGTTTTGAGGTTCTTTTTATTATCTGCCCACTACAGGACTCCAATGAATTTCACTAGAGATATTATGAAGCAAATGGAAAAGGGCTTGGAAAGATTGTATAATGGTAAGAAGAATCTTGAATATTTATTGGATAAGACTGAAGATAGGCCTTTGAATGAAGAAGAAGAAAAGCATTTGGAGGAAATAGAGAAGTATAAACAAGACTTTATAGACTCCATGGATGATGATATAAATACTGCTGATGCCATAGCTTCTATGTTTGAATTGGTAAAATACACTAATTCCAATTTGAATGAAAAATCTTCAAAAGCGCTTGTATCAAAAGCGTATCAAATACTCATGGAACTTGCAAATGTCCTAGGGATATTGTATAAGAAAGATGAAATATTGGAAGAAGAAATATTGGAACTTATTGAAAAGAGAACTGAAGCTAGAAAGAATAAAAATTATAAATTAGCAGATGAAATTAGGGATAAACTAAGAGAAAAAGGAATCATCCTTGAAGATACACCTGAAGGAGTGAAATGGAGAAGAATTTAGATTATGGAACAAAATATTTTTAAAGAAATGATTAACAAATTAAGTGCAGAGGATATAGCTATGCTATCTCCTTTGCACCTTGCTTATATAGGGGATGCAGTTTATGAACTATTAGTAAGGACTTTTGTTTTAAGTAAAAAAATACCTGTAAAGGAACTGCATAAATTGTCTACGGATTATGTTAAAGCAAAGGCACAGTCTGACATAGTACACAAGCTAGAGGAATATTTGACTGAAGAAGAAAAGGCAATAGTTATAAGAGGAAGAAATGCAAAGTCCAACTCTATAGCTAAAAATGCCACAGTAATAGATTATAAATATGCTACTGGTTTTGAAGCTTTAATTGGATACTTATATTTAACTGAAAACATGGACAGAATTGGAGAGATATTTAGACTGATTATTGAAGATAACCTTAACTAGAGAAAAGGGGGAAAAAATGGCTAAAGTTGAGTTAATAAGGTATACTCCAGATGGAGAAAAACTAATTGCAGCAGCTGCAAAGCTGTGCTATTCGCCTGTAGGAATAAGCGAGATTGAAGAAAACCTAGATGAAGGTAAAATTGAGTCTTTTTTATCTATGCTTGTGGATTTAAATCACGAAAGTCCTATAGAACATGTTACTTTTACATTTGCAGTAGAAGGAGTATCTCGAACTTTAACGCATCAACTAGTAAGGCATAGAATTGCAAGCTATTCACAGCAGTCTCAAAGATATGTTAAGCTAGACCAATTTCAATATATAATTCCTCCTTCCATAGAAAAAAATAAAAAGGCTAAGGAGTTATTTGTAAAAACTATGGAAGAATGTCAGCGAAGTTATAATGAAATATCAAATATATTATTTGAAGATTATTATAATAAGTATTTAGAAGAAGGCTTAAGTGAAAAAGAAGCGAAACACAAGGCAGAGAAAGAGGCCATAGAAGATGCAAGATATGTTTTCCCTAATGCATGTGAAACTAAAATTGTTTTTACAATGAATGCAAGGTCCCTAATGAACTTTTTCAGGTTAAGGACCTGCAATAGAGCTCAATGGGAAATTAGGGAATTGGCTATTGAGATGTTAAAAGAAGTTAAAAAAGTTTATCCTATTCTTTTCAAAAATGCAGGGCCCAAATGTTTAACTGGACCATGTCCAGAAGGCAAGATGACATGCGGAAAAATAAAAGAAGTGAGAGAAAAATTTAAAAACTTAGTATAGTATAATTCACAGTTCACAATGTACAATTCACAATTGCAGTGAATAGTGAATGGTGAAAAGTTAGTAATTGATAGCAGCGAATTTATTTGCTGTTTACCATAATTATTCACTATTAGTTATTCACTTTTCACTAAAATTGTGAACTGTGAATTGTGAATTAAATAGAAAGGTTTGTGGTATTATGGATTTTCAATATGTTGCGGGAAGAAATCCTGTTTTAGAAGTATTGAAAACAGGCAGGGAAGTGGAAAAAATATATATTCAAAAAGGTGAGTTACAAGGCTCAATTAAAAAAATCATAGGAATTGCCAAAGAAAAGAACATAGTCGTTCAGCAAGTAGATAAGAACAAACTTGATTCTTTGGCAAAAGGCGTTGCCCATCAAGGAGTAGTTGCTTTAGTCTCTTCGTATGAATATTCTGATGTAGAGGATATTTTAGCGAAAGCTAGGGAAAAAAATGAACCACCATTCATTTTGATTCTTGATGGTATTGAAGATCCCCACAACCTTGGCGCTATAATTAGAACTGCAGAATGTGCTGGAGTTCATGGCATAATTATCCCCAAGCGAAGGTCTGCCCAAGTCAATGAAACTGTATACAAATCTTCTGCAGGCGCTGTAGAGCACATGCTAGTTACTAAAGTAAGCAATATAAATACAACAATAGATGAATTAAAGGAAAAAGGTTTATGGATATATGGTGCAGATATGGATGGGGATTTATATTTCAATATATCCTTTAAAGGTCCAGTAGCATTGGTAATAGGCAGTGAAGGAAAAGGAATATCTAGATTGACTAAAGAAAAATGCGATTATTTAGTGAAAATCCCTATGATAGGGAAAATTACATCCCTTAATGCATCCAATGCTGCTGCAATATTAATGTACGAGGTAGTAAGACAGAACCATGGCTAGTAAGAATAATAAAGTTAAAGAGTACTTATTTGTTGATGGTTATAATGTAATAAATACTTGGGATAGGTTTAAGGAGTTAAAAAAAGAAAACCTAGAAGAAGCTCGAAATGAGCTTATTGATATTTTAGTGGAATATATGCACTACTCGGGAATAAAGATTATATTAGTGTTTGATGGGCATCTTGTAAAGGGGAACAGTGGAACTAAAGAAAACTACCAAGGGTTGGAAATAGTATATACTAAGGAAAATGAAACAGCAGACCAATATATAGAAAAGAAGCTAGATGAAATAGGACGGACAAAAAAAGTTAGGGTAGCAACATCAGACTGGATGGAACAGCAAATTGTTTTAGGCAGAGGAGGTACTAGAATTTCATCTAGGGAACTCGAAGCAGAAATTTTTAATGAAAAAAGGCTTATTAACAGAAAAATATCCAGAGAAAACAAAAAGAACGATATGCTTATGAACAGGTTAGATGATGAGACTATACAAAAGCTTTCGAAATGGATTAAGGAAAATAAATAGTATTGACTTGAGATTACTGGTTAAATATAATTATGTTAATGGCATTCATATTTTACAGGGGGGTACCATTAATGCCATTTACTTTTTATGACGAAAAAAGAAGCTTTGACGTTTACAGAAACATGTCTGATGAAGACATTGTTGAAGCTGCCCAGAATAATGACAATACTGCTTTAGAATATTTATTTTATAAATATAAAAACTACATTAAACTCAAAGCCAGATCATATTATCTAATTGGGGCAGATAAGGAAGATATAGTCCAAGAAGGAATGATAGGCCTTTATAAGGCCATAAGAGATTATAATAAAAAAAGAAACACTACCTTTAAGTCATTCGCAGAAATATGCATAACAAGACAAATCATTTCTGCAATAAAAACTGCAACAAGGCAAAAACACATTCCTTTAAATTCCTATATATCTTTAAATAAATCTGCATATAATGAAGAATCTGAAAGGACTTTACTAGACGTTGTTTCAGAGATTAAAGTATGCGACCCAGAAGAATGGATGATAGGAAAAGAAGAATTAAATTTAATCGAAGAAAAGATGGGAGAAAGCCTTTCTGAACTGGAAATGGAAGTCTTCATGTCCTATGTTGATGGTATGAGCTATCAAGAGATTGCAGCTGGTTTGGACAAGCACGTAAAATGTATAGATAATGCACTTCAAAGAGTGAAGAAAAAGCTGGAAAAAATTTTAAGTTGCAACCATCTAACTTAAACTTGACAATTATGGGTACCAGTAGTAAAATATCAGTCAGTGAACAAATGCCCACGTAGCTCAGGAGGTAGAGCACTTGCATGGTAAGCAAGAGGTCACCGGTTCGAGTCCGGTCGCGGGCTCCAAAAATTTTTATTAATGAGACACCAGGGTGAGTTTTCTTATTGGGAATAGAAAACTCCTATATAATGATTATTTTTGATAATCAATTATAAGGATATAAGGAGGAAATTAAAATGGCAAAGGCTAAGTTTGAAAGGACAAAACCACACGTAAACATAGGTACAATTGGTCACGTAGACCATGGTAAGACTACTTTAACAGCAGCTATAACATTAGTATTAAATAAGAGATATGGAACAGGACAATTCATAGCTTATGACAACATAGACAAGGCTCCAGAAGAAAGAGAAAGAGGAATTACAATTCAAACATCTCACGTAGAATATGAAACACCAAACAGACACTATGCACACGTTGACTGCCCAGGACACGCTGACTATGTAAAGAACATGATTACAGGAGCAGCTCAAATGGACGGAGCTATTCTAGTAGTATCAGCAGCTGACGGTCCAATGCCACAAACAAGAGAACACATCCTACTATCAAGACAAGTAGGTGTTCCAAGAATAGTAGTATTCCTAAATAAGGAAGATATGGTAGACGACCCAGAATTAATCGAGCTAGTAGAAATGGAAGTAAGAGAACTATTAAATGAATATGAATTTGATGGAGACAACACTCCAATTATAGTAGGTTCAGCATTGAAGGCATTGGAAGAACCAGATGGAGAATGGGGAGACAAGATAGTAAAACTAATGGAAGCAGTAGATGAATACATTCCACAACCACAAAGAGAAGTAGATAAGCCATTCTTGATGCCAGTAGAAGACGTATTCTCCATAACAGGAAGAGGAACAGTAGCAACAGGAAGAGTAGAAAGAGGACAATTAAAGGTAGGAGACAGTGTAGACATAGTAGGATTAACTGATGAAATAAGGACAGTAGTAGTAACAGGAGTAGAAATGTTCAGGAAGACACTAGATGTAGCACAAGCAGGAGACAATATAGGAGCACTATTAAGAGGAGTACAAAAAGACGAAATCGAAAGAGGTCAAGTATTAGCAGCGCCAAAGAGTGTACATCCACATACAAAATTTGAAGCAGAAGTATACGTATTAACAAAAGAAGAAGGTGGAAGACATACTCCATTCTTCAATGGATACAGACCACAATTCTACTTCAGAACAACAGACGTAACAGGAACAATAGAATTACCACAAGGAGTAGAAATGGTAATGCCAGGAGACAATGCAAGATTTACAATAGAATTAATCACACCAATAGCAATGGAAGAAGGATTAAGATTTGCTATTCGTGAAGGTGGAAGGACAGTAGGAGCAGGAGTTGTAAGTAAGATACTTGAATAATTTAAGCTGATTATAGAATTTAAAAAGACTAGGTCTTTTGGCCTAGTTTTTTTTCTGGAAAAGAATTAACTTAACAAGAATTTTTTTACATCTATAGGAAATTATATATAGCGGAAAGTTTATAAAAATAAAAAAATGCTAAATAATAGAATTTTTATTGACATAATTTTTAAATTATGATAGTTTATATTAGTAACGTTGTATATGGTGGGATATTGTGCCCGAACAACTGGCTAGCATATATATATGTTATTCGTAGGAGGTGTTTTGGATGAGTGATATGATTACATTGGCATGTACACAATGCAAACAAAGAAATTATGTTACTACAAAAAATAAGAAGAAACATACTGAAAGGCTTGAATTGAAGAAATATTGTAAATTCTGTAAAACTCATACCGTTCACAGAGAAACAAAATAGAAATTATAATTAAGTAAGGATGTGAGTGTTATGGCTGCACCAACTGAAACTAAAAAAGGAAAGTTAGCTTCATACTTTAGAGGCGTAAGAGCTGAAATGAAAAAAGTTATATGGTTAAATAAAAAGGAATTAATAAATTATACTGCAGTTGTAATAGTAATTAGTGCCATTGTAGCTTTAACCGTATGGGTAATAGATTTGTTGATTAATGGTGGATTAAGCCTTATTATTTAGTATAAGGAGGGGAAGGGCTTTTGCCCCAAGACATGACGGAAAAAAGTAGAGAAGAAAGGGCCAAAGAGGCTAAATGGTATGTGGTCCATACTTACTCAGGTCACGAAAACAAGGTTAAGGCTAATCTTGAGAAATTAGTAGAAAATAGAGGTTTTAAAGATGACATTTTTGAAGTTGTGGTACCAACAGAAGAATATGTAGATAATAAAAGCGGAAAAAAGAAAGTTAAAGAAAGAAAGCTTTTTCCAGGATATGTTCTAGTAAAGATGATTGTTAACGATGAATCATGGTACTTAGTTAGAAATACAAGAGGAGTTACAGGATTTGTTGGTCCTGCTTCAAAGCCAGTACCATTGACAGATAGTGAAGTTAAGGCTTTAGGAGTTAAAGACACTCAAGTGCCAAGCATTGACTTAAATGTTAAGGATGTTGTAAGAGTAACTCAAGGACCATTTGAAAACTTCATGGGTACTGTAGACAGCATAAATATGGAAAAGAGAAAAGTCAAAGTGTATGTTTCTATGTTTGGTAGGGAAACTTTAGTAGAATTGGATTTTGACCAAGTTGAAAAGGTATAATTGTAGTTTATAAAAGCAAATAATTGCTTTTTATATAAATTTATCAATTAATTAAATTATTATTAGTTATTAGTTATTCACTATTAGTTATTCATTAATTTAGTGGGAGGGTTATCCCGCCAAACCACAAAGCATATGAGGAGGTGGAAGTTATGGCAAAGAAAGTAATGGCTGTAGTAAAATTACAAATACCAGCTGGTAAAGCTACTCCTGCACCACCTGTAGGAACTGCATTGGGTCCTCATGGTGTTAACATAATGCAATTTACTAAAGAATTTAATGCAAGGACTGCAGACCAAGCAGGAATGATAATACCAGTTGTTCTTACTGTTTATCAAGATAGATCATTCTCATTCATCACAAAGACCCCTCCAGCCGCAGTTTTAATTAAAAAGGCTGTAGGTATAGAATCAGGTTCAGGTGAACCTAATAAGAAAAAAGTAGGTAAGATTTCAAGAGCTAAGATAAAAGAAATAGCTGAATTGAAGATGCCCGACTTAAATGCTGCGTCTTTGGAAGCAGCTATGAGCATGATAGAAGGTACTGCTAAGAGTATGGGCGTTGTAGTTGAAGATTAAAATAAAGTGGGAGGATATTCCGCTATAACCACAAGGAGGTAGAATGTAATGCCAAAGAGAGGTAAAAAGTATCAAGAAAGCTTAAAGTTAATAGACAGAACAAAACAATATGATGTAGATGAAGCAATTGAATTAATGCTTCAAACAGCAAAAGCTAATTTTGATGAAACTGTTGATTTATCCGTAAGACTTGGTGTAGACCCAAGACATGCAGACCAACAAGTTAGAGGTGCAGTAGTTTTACCACATGGTACAGGTAAAACAAAGAAAGTGCTTGTAATAGCTAAAGGCGATAAAATTAAAGAAGCAGAAGAAGCAGGTGCAGAATATGTTGGTGGAGAAGAATTAGTTGCTAAGATTCAAAATGAAGGTTGGCTAGATTTTGATGTTGTAGTAGCAACACCTGATATGATGGGTATTGTTGGTAGAATAGGTAGAATTTTAGGACCAAAAGGCTTAATGCCAAACCCAAAATCAGGTACTGTAACCTTTGATGTTGCTAAAGCTGTTAAAGAAATAAAAGCTGGTAAAGTTGAATATAGGGTAGACAAATCAAGTATTATTAATGTACCTATAGGTAAGGTTTCCTTTGGTAAGGAAAAGATTAAAGAAAACCTATTGACTGTTATGGATGCTATTATAAAGGCTAAGCCAGCTGCAGCCAAAGGAAAGTATTTAAGGTCCGTTGCAATATCCAGTACAATGGGACCTGGTATTAAGATAAATGGACAAAAATTAATGGATAGAAACCAATAAAAAATTAAAATAAAATTAGATATTGACAAATGATATTTTTATGATATAATCATCATGTTAATTCAATATGATGCCGTAGACAGTAGGTACCCAGATGGGTTTAATATCCTACCGAGGCAGAGATGGATCTGGTTCGAGTTGAGAAATTTAGGTCTCTCTGTGTCTACGGAGAGACCTTTATTTATTGGGAGGTGAATGCGGTGAACGAAAAAACCCTTCAAGCTAAAAGAGAGATAGTAGAAGAAATAAAAGAGAAGATTAGTAAAGCCCAATCTATTGTTTTGGTTGATTATAGAGGCCTAAATGTAGAACAATTAACTGAACTAAGAAAGAGATACAGAAGTGCTGGTGTTGAATACAAAGTTTATAAAAACACCATGATGAGATTTGCTTTTAAAGATGCTGGTTATGAAGAATTCAATAAATACTTAGAAGGGCCAAATGCTATAGCGTTTGGATATGATGACCCAGTTCAAGTAGCAAAAATCACAAATGAATTTGCCAAGGAAAATAAGAACTTGGAAATTAAAGCAGGTATTGTAGATGGCAAGGTAATTGATGTACAAGGAGTAAAATCACTAGCTGAATTGCCATCAAGAGAAGTTCTTATTGCTCAAGTACTTGGTGGATTCAATGCTCCACTACAAGGATTTGTCAATGTATTACAAGGCACAATTAGGAGCCTTGCAATAGTATTAAATGCAATTAAAGAAAAACAAGAAGTTCAACAAGCTTAAAATAAAAGAAAATTAATTGGAGGGATTTATAAATGGCAAGTGAAAAGGTTTTAAATTTAATTGAAGAAGTTAAGAGTTTAACAGTATTAGAATTAGCTGAATTAGTTAAGGCTTTAGAAGAAGAATTTGGAGTATCAGCAGCAGCTCCTGTAGCAGTTGCAGCAGCTCCAGTTGCAGGTGCGCAAGCTCAAGCTCCAGCAGCTGAAGAAAAGACAGAATTTGATGTAATATTAGCATCAGCTGGAAGCGAAAAGATAAAGGTTATAAAAGTTGTTAGAGAAATAACTGGATTAGGATTAAAAGAAGCAAAGGATTTAGTAGACAATGCTCCAAAGCCAGTTAAAGAAGGAGTTTCAAAAGACGAAGCTAATGAAATCAAAGCTAAATTAGAAGAAGCTGGCGCAACAGTAGAAATAAAATAGTTAAGCAATAACATATAAAAAGGCTTTCGAAATGAAAGCCTTTTTTATACATATATTTTTTTGTACATATTTTAAAATTTATATTGACATAAAAAAAATATTGTGGTACTATGTTAAAATGCACAATATTGCAAAAAAGTAGATACGGGTATAAAATTTTAATATATTGACAATATTATAGTATATTTGCAGGCTTTGCCAAAAGCATGATTGCTTTTGGATATTTTAGTTTTAATAAGGGGTGAAAATTTAATGGTGCATCCTGTTACCTATGGCAAGCGCGTGAGAATGAGCTATTCACGTATTGATGAAGTACTGGAAATACCAGACTTAATTGAAGTTCAAAAATCTTCTTATGAATGGTTTTTAAAAGAAGGGTTGAGGGAAGTATTCGAAGATATTTCTCCCATACAAGATTATACAGGAAATTTAATATTGGAATTCGTTGATTACCACATAGGAGATAATATCAAATATAGTGAACATGAAGCAAGAGAGAGAGATGCCACTTATGCAGCTCCCCTTAAGGTAAAGGTAAGGCTAATAAATAAAGAGACTGGCGAAGTAAAAGAACAAGAAGTCTTTATGGGAGATTTACCTTTGATGACTAAAAATGGTACTTTCGTCATAAATGGTGCTGAAAGGGTTGTTGTAAGCCAATTAGTTAGATCACCCGGTGTCTATTATGCAGAATCGGTAGATAGGACTGGAAAGAAGCTTTATTCTGCTACTGTGATACCAAACAGAGGTGCGTGGCTTGAGTATGAAACTGATTCCAATGATATCATATATGTAAGGATAGATAGGACTAGAAAACTTCCTGTTACCACATTGTTAAGGGCACTGAAATTACAAACTGATGCTGAGATTATTGAAGTTTTAGGAGAATCTGAACAGCTACTTAAGACTCTAGAAAAGGACACAACTAAAACTCAAGAAGAGGCACTAATTGAAATATATAAAAGATTAAGGCCTGGAGAACCACCTACAGTTGAAAGCGCAAAAAACCTTATTAAAAATCTATTCTTTGATTCAAAGAGATATGATTTAGCCAAGGTCGGAAGATATAAAATCAATAAAAAGTTGTCATTATATAGTAGAATTACTGGAAGAAAAGCAGCAGAAGATATTTATAACAAAGAAACAGGAGAAATCATTGTCGCTCAAGGCGAAAAGATTACTCGAGAAAAAGCTATAGAAATAGAAAATACAGGTATTAATAGTGTTGATGTATTACTAGATGACGGAAGAAAAGTAAGAGTTATTGGGAATAATTTTGTAAATGGAAAGGCATTTAAATTACCATTTTCATTAGAAGAATTAGGTCTAAAGGAAAAAGTATATTATCCATTAATGAAGGAGCTAATAGAAACCTACGATGACGAAGAAGAGTTAAAGAAAGCAATCGAAGAAAGGGTAAAGGACTTATCGCCAAAGAATATTATTGTAGATGATATAGTTGCAAGCATTAACTATGAATTAAACCTATTTTATGGTATAGGAAATATTGATGATATAGACCATTTAGGGAATAGAAGGCTAAGATGTGTAGGTGAATTGTTGCAAAACCAATTTAGAATAGGCTTATCTAGGATGGAAAGAGTAGTCAGAGAAAGAATGACTATTCAAGACATAGAAGTAGTAACTCCTCAAGATTTAATCAACATAAGACCAGTCGTTGCTGCAATTAAAGAATTCTTCGGAAGCAGCCAACTTTCCCAATTCATGGATCAAACAAATCCACTTGCAGAATTGACTCATAAAAGAAGAATGTCTGCTTTAGGACCTGGCGGACTTAGCAGGGACAGAGCTGGTTTCGAAGTAAGGGACGTACACCACTCCCATTATGGTAGGATGTGTCCTATAGAAACTCCAGAAGGTCCAAACATTGGGCTTATTACTTCATTAACAACTTATGCTAGAATAAATGAATATGGATTTATAGAAACTCCATATAGAAAGGTCATCAAAGGAGAAGGAAAAGTAACAAATGAAATAGAATATTTAACAGCGGATATAGAAGATGAATTCATCATTGCACAATCTACGGAAAAATTAACAGAAGACGGACATTTTGAAAATTCCAAAGTTATAGCAAGAGGTAAAAATGGTGTAATAGATATTTTCCCAAGCAGTGAAGTTGATTATATGGATGTTTCACCTAAGCAAATTGTTTCAGTAGGAACTGCCATGATTCCTTTCCTAGAAAATGACGATGCCAACAGGGCATTGATGGGAGCAAACATGCAAAGACAAGCAGTTCCACTTCTAAAGACTGAAGCCCCAATTATAGGAACAGGTATTGAATACAAAGCTGCTAGGGACTCAGGTGTAGTAGTAATAGCAAAGAGTTCAGGAGTTGTGGAAAAAGTTAGTTCATCTGAAATTGTAATTAGAAGAGATTCAGATAATCAATTGGAAAGATATAAATTATTGAAGTTTAGAAGGTCTAACCAAGGCACTACTATCAATCAAAGGCCAATTGTTAAACAAGGTGAAAAGATAGAAAAGGGTCAAGTTATAGCTGATGGTCCAAGTACAGACCAAGGAGAAATTGCTTTAGGTAGAAACCTATTAGTAGCATTTATGCCATGGGAAGGGTATAACTACGAAGACGCAATATTACTTAGTGAAAAACTTGTAAAAGAGGATGTTTTAACATCTATTCATATTGAAGAATATGAAGCTGAAGCAAGGGATACAAAATTAGGACCTGAAGAGATAACTAGAGATATTCCTAATGTTGGCGAAGATATGTTAAAGGATTTGGACGAACGGGGAATCGTAAGAATTGGAGCTGAAGTAGAAGCTGGAGACATATTGGTAGGCAAAGTAACACCAAAGGGTGAAACAGAATTAACTGCTGAAGAAAGGCTTTTAAGGGCTATTTTTGGTGAAAAAGCCAGAGAAGTAAGGGATACATCATTAAGGGTACCTCATGGTGAATCTGGAATTGTAGTAGATGTAAAGATTTTCTCCAGAGAAAATGGAGATGAGCTTCCACCAGGAGTTAACCAAATGATTAGAGTATATGTTGCAACTAAGAGAAAGATAAGCGTCGGAGATAAGATGTGCGGCCGCCACGGTAATAAAGGTGTAATTTCTAGGATACTTCCTGAAGAAGATATGCCTTTCTTACCAGATGGTACCCCAGTAGAAGTAGTTTTGAACCCATTAGGCGTTCCATCTCGTATGAATCTAGGTCAAGTACTAGAAGTACATTTAGGATTGGCAGCTAAGAAATTAGGATGGCATGTTGCATCACCTGTATTTGATGGCGCCAATGAGCAGGATATAATAGATGCCTTGAAAATGGCTGGATATCCAGAAGACGGTAAAATCCACCTAAGAGATGGCAGAACTGGAGAGTATTTTGATAATCCAGTAACTGTTGGATACATGTACATGTTAAAACTTCACCACTTAGTTGACGATAAGATTCACGCAAGGTCTACAGGACCATATTCATTAGTTACTCAACAACCACTAGGAGGAAAAGCACAATTCGGTGGCCAAAGATTTGGAGAAATGGAAGTTTGGGCATTGGAAGCTTATGGTGCTGCCCATACATTACAAGAAATCCTAACAGTTAAATCAGATGATATTGTAGGAAGAGTCAAGACTTATGAAGCCATAGTAAAAGGTGAAAATATTCCTGAACCAGGCATTCCAGAATCATTTAAAGTGCTCATAAAAGAACTACAAAGCTTGGCATTAGATGTAAAGATACTAACTGAAGAAAATCAAGAAATTGAAATTCAAGAATCAATAGATGATGATTTATCCGATATTGATTCAATTAGCGAAGAATTAGAAGGAAAAGCATTACCAAGCGGAGCTATCCAAGACAAAGAAGATGACGAAGATAATGAAGATGCAGATGACGATGATATGTCTTCTGGATTCATATTAGAAGAGGAAGAAGACGAAGATTTAGATTTTGACGAAGAAGATTTAGATTTTGATGATTTAGATTTTGATGATGACGATTTTTAATATAGATAATTCAAAAGCCTAGGGCTCTGCCTTAGGCTGGATAAACTTTAATAATCTTATATAAGAAAGGAGAGACTGCTCCTTGTTAGAGTTCAATAATTTTGACTCAATTAGAATAGGGTTGGCTTCACCTGAAAAAATAAGACAATGGTCTAAGGGAGAAGTTAAAAAGCCAGAAACTATAAACTACAGAACATTAAAGCCTGAAAAAGAAGGTCTTTTCTGTGAAAAGATATTTGGACCTGTAAAAGACTGGGAATGTCACTGTGGAAAATATAAAAGGGTAAGATATAAAGGCGTTATTTGCGATAGATGCGGAGTTGAAGTTACAAAATCAAAAGTACGTAGGGAAAGATTAGGGCATATAGAACTAGCTGCCCCTGTATCCCATATATGGTATTTTAAAGGCATCCCAAGTAGAATGGGATTAATGCTAGATATGTCTCCAAGGGCTTTGGAAAAGGTTTTATACTTTGCTTCATATATAGTTGTAGATCCAGGCGATACTCCATTGCAAGAAAAGCAATTGTTATCAGAAACTGAATACAGGGAAGCATTAGAAAAATATGGCAATAAATTTAAAGCCATGATGGGTGCAGAAGCAATAAAGATACTTCTTCAAAAAATAGATTTGGATAAAGAATCAGAAGAATTGAAGAAGCAATTAAAAGAAGCTACTGGGCAAAAGAAAGTTAGAATAACTAGAAGGCTTGAAGTAATAGAAGCCTTCAGGAAATCTGGAAATAGGCCAGAATGGATGATACTTGATGTTATACCTGTTATTCCACCAGATTTAAGGCCTATGGTTCAATTGGATGGTGGAAGATTTGCAACATCAGATTTAAATGATTTATATAGAAGAGTAATAAATAGAAATAATAGGCTTAAGAGATTATTAGATTTGGGTGCACCTGATATTATAGTAAGAAATGAAAAGAGAATGCTTCAAGAAGCAGTAGATGCACTAATTGATAATGGAAGACGTGGAAGACCTGTAACAGGCCCTGGAAATAGGCCATTAAAATCCCTATCTGACATGCTAAAGGGTAAACAAGGGAGATTCAGACAAAACCTTCTAGGTAAGAGAGTTGACTATTCAGGCCGTTCAGTAATAGTAGTAGGACCGGAATTAAAGTTCTATCAATGCGGAATACCAAAGAAGATGGCTCTAGAATTATTCAAGCCCTTTGTAATGAAGAAGCTTGTAGAAAAGGAATATGCTCACAACATCAAATCTGCAAAGAGAATGGTTGAAAGGGTTAAACCTCAAGTTTGGGATGTTTTGGAAGAAGTAATTAAAGATCACCCTGTATTATTAAACAGGGCTCCTACACTTCACAGACTTGGTATTCAAGCTTTTGAACCAGTATTAGTAGAAGGTAAGGCAATAAAACTACATCCATTGGTATGTACAGCATATAATGCAGATTTTGACGGAGACCAAATGGCGGTTCACGTTCCATTGTCAGCAGAAGCTCAAGCTGAAGCAAGGCTTTTGATGCTTTCTACCAATAACATATTAGCGCCAAAGGATGGGAAACCTATTACTACTCCAACCCAAGACATGGTATTAGGGTCTTATTACTTGACTATTGAGATACCTGGAGAACCTGGAGAAGGAAAGGTTTTCAAAGATTATGAAGAAATGCTTACTGCATACTACAATGGTTATGTAGGATTGCATGCAAGGGTTAAGGTAAGAAGAAAACTAAATGAAGAAGATAAAGGAAAAATTGTTGAATCAACAGTAGGAAGATTTATATTCAATGAACATATTCCTCAAGATTTAGGTTTTGTAGATAGAAATGTAGACAAGTATTCACTAGAAATAGATACTTTGGTTGACAAGAAGATGTTGGGTAAAATAGTAGAAAAATGTTTCAAGAAACATGGCAATGTAGTTACAGCTCAAGTTCTTGACTACATTAAAGAATTAGGGTTTAGGTATTCAACAAAAGGTGCCATAACTATTTCAATGGCAGATGTATATGTACCAAAAGCTAAGGAAGATATGATTAGGAAAGCTGAACAAGAAGTAGATAAGCTTGAAAGGTCATATCGCAGAGGATTAATTTCTGAAGAAGAAAGATATGAAAAGGTTATTGAAATATGGAATAGGACAACAGAAGATTTAACAAAAGTATTAATGAATGAATTAGATCCTTTAAATAACTTATATATCATGTCCAATTCCGGTGCTAGAGGTAGCGTTAACCAAATAAGACAATTGGCTGGTATGAGAGGTCTTATGGCATCTGCTACTGGTAGAACAATTGAAATTCCTATTAAGTCAAACTTCAGAGAAGGCTTGTCAGTATTGGAATTTTTCATTTCAACTCACGGTTCTAGAAAGGGATTGGCTGACACTGCTTTAAGAACTGCTGACTCTGGATATCTAACTAGAAGGTTAGTAGACGTAAGTCAAGATGTAATAGTAAGAGAAGTAGATTGTGGTACAGATGAATATGTTATAGCTAAGGCATTTAAAGATGGAAATGAAGTAATAGAAGAATTGAAAGATAGAATTGAAGGAAGATATGCATTTGAAGACATAATTAATCCACAAACTGGAGAAGTTATAGTAAAGGCAAATGAAATGATTGATGAAGACCAAGCTGAATTAATACAAAAATTGGGTATAAAAGAAGTTAAGGTGCGTTCAGTATTAGGATGCAAGACTCGTTATGGAGTATGTGCTCATTGTTATGGAAAGAACTTAGCTACAGGAGATAAAGTAAAGGTTGGAGAAGCAGTTGGTATAATTGCTGCTCAATCAATTGGAGAACCTGGTACACAGCTTACAATGCGTACATTCCACACTGGTGGAGTTGCTGCAACAGCAGATATTACTCAAGGTTTGCCAAGGGTTGAAGAATTGTTTGAGGCAAGGAAGCCAAAGGGACTTGCAGTAATATCTGAAAATTCAGGAGTAGTAAAGATAGAAGAAAACAAGAGAAGAAAAGAAGTAGTTATATCATCACCTAATGGTGAATCTGTAAGATACAATATACCTTATGGAGCAAGATTAAAAGTTAAGGATGGGGATATAGTAGAAGCAGGAGATGAATTAACAGATGGTTCAGTAAATCCACATGATATCTTGAAGATTAAAGGCGTTAGAGGAGTTCAAGATTACTTAGTAAAGGAAGTACAAAGGGTTTACAGATTACAAGGTGTAGATATCAATGATAAACACATTGAAATCATCGTAAGGCAAATGTTATCAAAGGTTAAAGTAGAAGATTCAGGAGATACCGATATGCTACCTGGTTCTTTAGTAAACATTTTCGATTTTGAAGATAAAAATAGAGAAGCCATTGAAAAAGGATTACAACCAGCTACTGGTAGAAGGGTTCTATTAGGAATAACAAAGGCATCTTTAGCTACTGATTCATTCCTATCTGCAGCATCATTCCAAGAAACTACTAGGGTATTAACACAAGCTGCAATAGAAGGAAAAGAAGACTACCTAATAGGACTAAAGGAAAATGTAATAATTGGTAAACTAATTCCTGCAGGTACAGGAATGAGAAGATATAAGAACATAAACGTTGTAGTAAAAGATGAGGATAAGGAAAACAGTGAAGAATTAAATGTTGACAGTAATAATAACTGATGGTAGAATGTATTAGTGTGCAAATTTTTAGCTACTCTCGGTAACATTAAGATTATGTGGACTGTTGTCCACATAATCTTTGAAATGTTAAAAGGAGGAGAGTATTGATGCTTTCTAAACTAAAAGCCGGCAAAAAAGTTGTCGGTACCAAGCAAGTAAAAAGGGCTTTAAATTCAAAGGATGTAGAAGTTGTTTTTGTTGCTAAGGATGCAGAAAGCAGAATAACAGATGAAATCATAAAGCTTTGCAATGAAAAACAAGTTCAAATTGTCTATGTAGAAACAATGAAGGAACTTGGAAATGCATGTGGTATTGATGTAAACGCAGCCACAGCTGCGTTGTTAAAATAGATTAAAGGAGGTGCCTTATGCCAACAATCAACCAATTAATAAGGATGGGCAGACAAAAGGTTGAATACAAATCTAAATCACCTGCCTTGAGAGTTAACCTAAACACATTAAAAAAGAAGGTAACAGAAGTTAATTCTCCACAAAAAAGAGGGGTATGTATAGCAGTTAAGACTGTTACACCTAAGAAGCCTAACTCAGCTTTGAGAAAAGTTGCCAGAGTTAGACTTACAAATGGTGAAGAAGTTACTGCATATATACCAGGAATAGGACACAACCTACAAGAACACAGCGTTGTCCTAATAAGAGGTGGAAGAGTTAAGGACTTACCTGGTGTTAGGTACCATGTAATTAGAGGTGCCTTGGACGCTGCAGGCGTTGAAAACAGAAAACAAGGTAGATCTAAGTATGGTGCTAAAAGACCAAAAGACAAGAAATAGTGCTAAAAATGCAGGATTTATATAATCCATTTATATAGATGCATTTTGGCACAATCGGTATTTTACCGAGTACCAATGAATTACTTTAATGGTTAGGAGGGAAGAATAGTGCCAAGAAAAGGACACGTACCAAAAAGAGAAGTAATGCCAGACCCATTATACAATGATACTGTTGTTACTAAGCTTATTAATGGGGTCATGAAAGATGGCAAAAAAGGTATTGCACAAAAGATTGTATATGGTGCATTTGACTACATTAGGGAAAAGACTAATCAAGACCCATTAGAAGTTTTCTATAAGGCATTAAACAATGTTATGCCTGTACTTGAAGTTAGAGCAAGACGTATAGGCGGTGCAACATATCAAGTCCCAGTTGAAGTTAGACCAGAAAGAAGGCAAACTCTAGGCATTAGATGGATAGTTAACTATGCTAGAGAACGTGGAGAAAAAACTATGATTGAAAGATTGGCTAAAGAAATCATAGATGCTTCTAATGGTGTAGGTGGAAGCGTTAAGAAGAGAGAAGACACTCATAAGATGGCAGAAGCTAATAAGGCATTTGCTCATTATAGATGGTAGACTTGATTTCTTAACATTTGAGGGGGACCAAGATTCAAGAAGAAGAAGGAGGAAAAATTGTGCCAAGAGAAATTGCGTTGGAGAAGACTAGAAATATCGGGATAATGGCTCATATTGATGCAGGGAAGACAACCACCACAGAGAGAATTTTATATTACACTGGAAAGATACACAAGATAGGAGAGACCCATGAGGGAGCAGCCCAAATGGATTGGATGGAACAAGAACAGGAAAGAGGTATAACAATTACCTCCGCGGCCACTACCTGTATGTGGAGAGGACATAGGATTAACATAATCGACACACCAGGCCATGTGGACTTCACAGTAGAAGTAGAAAGGTCCCTAAGAGTTCTTGATGGTGCAGTTGCAGTATTCTGTGCTAAAGGAGGAGTAGAGCCTCAATCTGAAACAGTTTGGAGACAAGCAGACAAATATCATGTACCAAGATTAGCATTTGTAAACAAAATGGATATTATTGGGGCTGACTTCTTTAGAGTTGTAGATATGATTAGGGATAGATTAAATGCAAAACCAGTTCCAGTACAATTACCAATTGGAAAAGAAGATACATTTGTTGGAGTAGTAGACTTAGTAAGAATGAATGCTAGGATATATAAAGATGATTTAGGTGAAAAATATGAAATAACTGAAATACCATCTGATATGCTATCCCTAGCTGAAGAATATAGAGAAAAATTGCTTGATAGCATTGCTGATTTTGATGAAGAACTAATGATGAAATACCTTGATGGTGAAGAAATAACAGAAGAAGAAATTATTAGGGCTATTAGAAAAGGAACAGTTAATGTTAAGATTACACCTGTTCTATGTGGTTCTTCATATAAGAATAAAGGAGTACAACCTCTTTTAGATGCCATAGTAGATTATCTTCCTTCTCCTATAGATATCCCACCTGTTAAGGGAATAGGAGTAAATTCAGAAGAAGAGGAAGAAAGAATATCATCAGATGATGAACCATTCTCTGCATTGGCATTTAAGATTGTTTCAGACCCATTTGTTGGGAAGCTTGCATATTTTAGAGTATATTCTGGTACTCTAAAATCAGGTAGTTATATATACAACTCTACAAAAGGCAAGAAAGAAAGAATTGGAAGAATATTACGTATGCATGCCAATAAAAGGCAAGAAATTGATGAAGTCTTTGCAGGAGATATAGCTGCAGCTGTAGGATTAAAGGACACTACTACTGGTGATACTTTATGCGATGAAAACCATCCAATAATACTAGAATCAATGGATTTCCCTGAACCAGTTATTAGGGTTGCTATTGAGCCAAAAACAAAAGCCTCTCAAGACAAGATGGCTACAGCTTTACAAAAGCTTGCAGAAGAAGACCCAACATTTAAGACATATACAGACGAAGAAACTGGCCAAACTATAATTGCAGGTATGGGAGAACTTCACCTAGAAATAATTGTAGATAGGCTTATGAGGGAATTTAAGGTTGAAGCAAATGTAGGAAGTCCACAGGTTGCATACAAGGAAACAATCCAAAAAGCTGCAGATGCAGAGGGCAAGTATGTAAGACAATCTGGTGGTCGTGGACAATATGGTCATGTAAAGATAAAAATAGAACCACAAGAACCTGGTGCAGGGTATGAATTTGTCAATGCTATAGTAGGTGGAGCTATTCCAAAGGAATTTATACCTGCAGTTGATGCTGGAGTTAGAGAAGCATTAGAATCTGGTGTTCTTGCAGGTTATCCAGTGTTAGATGTAAAAGTTACTCTTTATGATGGTTCTTATCACGAAGTAGACTCTTCTGAAATGGCATTCAAGATAGCAGCTTCTATGGCTGTAAGGGATGCCATAATGAAAGCGAAGCCAGTATTACTTGAACCTGTAATGAAGGTAGAGGTTATTGTTCCAGAAGAGTATATGGGTGATGTTATAGGTGATATAAACTCCAGAAGAGGTAGAATTGAAGGTATGGAAGCTAGAAGTGGAGCACAAGTTATAAGAGCATTCGTACCACTAGCTGAAATGTTTGGTTACGCAACAGATCTTCGTTCTAAGACTCAAGGAAGAGGAGTTTATTCAATGCAGTTTGATCACTATGAACCAGTTCCAAGTAATATTGCAGAAAAAATTATAGGAAAAAAATAATTTAAAATAAGGAGGAAAAAAGATGGCAAAGGCTAAGTTTGAAAGAACAAAACCACACGTAAACATAGGTACAATTGGTCACGTAGACCATGGTAAGACTACTTTAACAGCAGCTATAACATTAGTATTAAATAAGAGATATGGAACAGGACAATTCATAGCTTATGACAACATAGACAAGGCTCCAGAAGAAAGAGAAAGAGGAATTACAATTCAAACATCTCACGTAGAATATGAAACACCAAACAGACACTATGCACACGTTGACTGCCCAGGACACGCTGACTATGTAAAGAACATGATTACAGGAGCAGCTCAAATGGACGGAGCTATTCTAGTAGTATCAGCAGCTGACGGTCCAATGCCACAAACAAGAGAACACATCCTACTATCAAGACAAGTAGGTGTTCCAAGAATAGTAGTATTCCTAAATAAGGAAGATATGGTAGACGACCCAGAATTAATCGAGCTAGTAGAAATGGAAGTAAGAGAACTATTAAATGAATATGAATTTGATGGAGACAACACTCCAATTATAGTAGGTTCAGCATTGAAGGCATTGGAAGAACCAGATGGAGAATGGGGAGACAAGATAGTAAAACTAATGGAAGCAGTAGATGAATACATTCCACAACCACAAAGAGAAGTAGATAAGCCATTCTTGATGCCAGTAGAAGACGTATTCTCCATAACAGGAAGAGGAACAGTAGCAACAGGAAGAGTAGAAAGAGGACAATTAAAGGTAGGAGACAGTGTAGACATAGTAGGATTAACTGATGAAATAAGGACAGTAGTAGTAACAGGAGTAGAAATGTTCAGGAAGACACTAGATGTAGCACAAGCAGGAGACAATATAGGAGCACTATTAAGAGGAGTACAAAAAGACGAAATCGAAAGAGGTCAAGTATTAGCAGCGCCAAAGAGTGTACATCCACATACAAAATTTGAAGCAGAAGTATACGTATTAACAAAAGAAGAAGGTGGAAGACATACTCCATTCTTCAATGGATACAGACCACAATTCTACTTCAGAACAACAGACGTAACAGGAACAATAGAATTACCACAAGGAGTAGAAATGGTAATGCCAGGAGACAATGCAAGATTTACAATAGAATTAATCACACCAATAGCAATGGAAGAAGGATTAAGATTTGCTATTCGTGAAGGTGGAAGGACAGTAGGAGCAGGAGTTGTAAGTAAGATACTTGAATAATGTTAAATGATAGGGACCCTAAGTTATTAGGGCCCCTTCTATGAATTTATAAAAGAATTAAAGATTTATTAAAAAAGGTCTTGAGTTTTTGCTATTTCTATTATAAAATGTAATAGTGCCTATTTTTGACATTGCGATGAGGCAAAAGGTTGCTCCGTTTATACGGGGGGAATTTTTGCTGAGAATGTCCGGTTTTAAATCGGGCGACTAGAATTGCGAAAAATTATAAAAAAAATACAACACACCTGGGAAGGTGTATCGGCAATTCCAGTCGCATGTCAAAATATAACATGCGATAGAAGGAGGGAATTACATGTCAAAACAAAGAATCAGAATTAGGTTAAAAGCGTATGATCATGAGTTATTAGATGCATCAGCTCGAAAGATAGTTGAAACTGCGAAGAAAACTGGTGCTGAAGTGTCTGGTCCAGTACCATTGCCAACAGAAAGGGAAGTTATTACAATTCTAAGAGCTGTTCACAAGTATAAGGATTCTAGAGAACAATTTGAACAAAGAACTCACAAGAGACTAATCGATATCTTAAATCCAAACCAAAAGACAATAGATTCACTTATGAAGTTGAATTTACCTGCTGGTGTAGATATTGAAATCAAATCATAGTTTTATAAGATTACCTAACAAATTTCAGGTAATCCGCTGTAAAATATAGGAGGTGTAAGTATGAAAGGCATAATTGGAAGAAAAATAGGAATGACTCAGATATTCAAGGAAGATGGGACTGTAGTTCCTGTAACAGTAGTGGAAGCAGGACCAGTGGTAGTAGTACAAAAGAAAACAGTAGAAATCGATGGATATAATGCAATACAAGTAGGTTTTGGAGACATAAACGAAAAGAAACTAAATAAGCCATTGAAAGGCCATTTTGCAAAAGCTAGTGTACCATTCAAGAAGTATTTGAAGGAAATTAGAGTTAATAATCCTGATGAATTTGAAATAGGCCAAGAAATTTATGTGGACATATTTAAAGAAGGAGACCGTGTAGATGTAACTGGTATATCAAAAGGTAAAGGAACTCAAGGTCCAGTTAAGAGACATGGATTCGGTAGAGGTAGAGAAACACACGGTTCCAAAATGCACAGAACCGCTGGCGGTATGGGTGCAGCCACATATCCAGGAAGAGTATTTAAAGGACATAGAATGGCTGGCAGAATGGGTGGAGAAAGAGTTACTGTTCAAAACCTTGAAGTTGTAAGAGTAGACAAGGAAAGAAACTTAATGTTAATCAAAGGCGCAATACCAGGACCAAAGAAAGGTATTGTAACAATAAAAGAAACTGTTAAAAAGTAATAGTCTAGACGGAAAGGAGGATGCGAGATGCCTAAGGTAAATGTGTACAACATGTTAGGAGAAAAGGTTAGAGAAATCGAATTAAGTGACAGCGTTTTTGGCGTTGAAATAAATCAACATGCGGTTTATGAAGTTGTAAAGAATTATTTAGCAAATCAAAGACAAGGTACTCAATCTGCTAAAACTAGGGCAGAAGTAAGAGGCGGTGGAAGGAAGCCTTGGAGGCAAAAAGGTACAGGTAGAGCTCGTCAAGGAAGTATTAGAGCACCACAATGGAAAGGTGGCGGAGTTGTATTTGCACCAAAACCAAGGGATTACAGATACAGTGTACCTAAGAAGGTTAAGAGGCTTGCATTAAAATCAGCTTTAACATCAAAAGTATTGAACAATGAAATCATTGTGGTGGATGAAATCAAGTTTGATGTTCCAAAAACTAAAGAGATGGTAAAATTCTTGAACAACATAAAGGCAGATAAGAAAGCCCTAATTGTTATGTCAGAAAAGAGCGAAAATGTAATAAAATCTGCTAGGAACATACCAAACGTTCAAACTACACTAGTTAATACTTTAAATGTTTATGACATCTTAAAGTACAACTCATTCATCATAACAGAGGACGCAGTTAGAAAAGTGGAGGAGGTGTATGCGTAAATGCGTGATCCACACGATATCATCATAAAGCCAGTGATAACTGAAAAAAGTATGGAAGATATGGCTGAAGGCAAATATACTTTTATCGTTGATAAAAAGAGCAATAAAATAGAGATTAAAAAGGCAGTTGAAGCCATATTTGGAGTTAAAGTTGCAAAGGTAAACACTATAAATATGAGAGGCAAAGTTAAAAGACAAGGGCTAACATCTGGAAAGAGACCAGATTGGAAAAAAGCAATAGTGAAACTTACTGAAGACTCTAAGAGGATAGAATTCTTTGAAGGAATGGAACAGTAGTTTAGATAAGGAGGGACAACGATGAGCGTTAGGAAATTTAAAGCGACTTCTCCTGGCCTTAGACAAATGACAGTGCTAACATTCGATGAAATAACAAAAACTGAACCTGAGAAATCACTTGTTGTTAGCTTAAAGAAGAGTGCTGGTAGAAACTCACAAGGAAGAATCACTATACGTCATAGAGGCGGAGGAGCTAAGAGAAAATATAGAATAATAGATTTTAAGAGAGATAAGGACGGAATTCCAGGTCGTGTAGCAGCTATTGAATACGATCCAAATAGAACTGCTAATATTGCACTTATTAATTATGCCGATGGTGAAAAGAGATATATATTGGCTCCAAACGATTTGAAAGTTGGAGATATTATTGAATCCGGAGAACATGCGGATATAAAGGTAGGAAATACATTAAAACTTAGAGATATCCCTGTTGGTACAATAGTGCATAATATTGAATTATATCCAGGAAAAGGCGGACAAATAGCAAGAGCAGCTGGAGCTTATGCTCAACTTATGGGTAAAGAAGGAGATTATGCACAACTTAGACTTCCATCAGGCGAGTTCAGGTTAATAAGATTAGATTGTAAAGCTACTATAGGTCAAGTTGGTAACATTTCTCATGAGCTTGTTAATATAGGTAAAGCTGGTAGATCAAGACACATGGGCAGAAGACCTCATGTAAGAGGTAGTGCCATGAACCCAGTAGACCATCCACACGGCGGTGGCGAAGGTAAAGCTCCAATCGGTAGGCCAACACCAGTAACTCCATGGGGTAAACCTACATTAGGATTGAAGACTAGGAAGAAACACAAGGCATCTGATAAATACATCATAAGAAGAAGGACTAAGTAGTTAGTATCTGAAAGGAGGAGTAGTAGTGGGTAGATCTCTAAAAAAAGGACCTTTTTGCGATGAACATCTTCTCAAAAAGATCAGGGAATTAAATAAAAAGAATGAAAAGAAAGTTATAAAAACATGGTCACGCCGTTCAACTATATTGCCTGAAATGGTTGGGCATACTATAGCTGTACATGATGGAAGGAAACATGTTCCTATATATATAACTGAAGATATGGTCGGTCATAAATTAGGTGAATTTGCGCCAACTAGAACATTCAGATCCCACGTAGATAAAACAGAAAAGTCATCTAATGTAAAATAGGTAGAAGGAGGGATATACAGTGGAAGCAAGAGCTATAGCCAAGTATGTGAGAATTTCACCTCTAAAAGTAAACTTCATTTGTAAGGAAATAAGAGGAAAACAAGTTGATGAAGCCTTGGCAATTTTAAAGTTTACACCTAAGAAAGGTGCTAGAATCCTTGAAAAGGTTTTGAAATCTGCAATTGCAAATGCTGAAAACAATTTCAATATGGATAGAGAAAAATTATATGTGGCTGAAGCTTTCGCTAACGATGGTCCACGCATGAAGAGATGGAGACCAAAGGCGAGAGGAATGGCTTATCCAATATTAAAGAGAACAAGTCATATAGGTGTAGTAGTTAAGGAAAGAGACTAGAAAAGGAGGGAAAAAATATGGGTCAAAAAGTTAATCCCCACGGATTGAGAGTTGGTATAATTAAAGACTGGGATTCAAAATGGTATGCAGACAAAAAGAATTTCGATGAGCTTTTAATTGAGGATTACAAGATTCGTGATTATATAAAGAAAAAGCTCTATATAGCTGGGATATCAAAAATTGAAATAGAAAGAGCTGCAAATAGAGTTAAGGTTACTGTTCACACAGCAAAACCAGGTATGGTAATTGGAAAAGGTGGAGCTGGAGTAGAAGAATTGAGATTAGAATTGGAAAAGCTAACTAAGAAATCAGTAGTTGTAAATGTTGAAGAAATCAAGGTTCCTGAAATAGATGCTCAATTAGTAGCTGAAAATATAGCTGCTCAAATTGAAAAGAGGGTTTCATTTAGAAGGGCCATGAAGCAAGCTATTCAAAGGGCAATGAGGTTTGGAGTAAAGGGTATTAAGACAGCAGTATCAGGAAGACTTGGCGGAGCTGATATGGCGAGAACAGAGAGATACAGCGAAGGAACAATACCACTACAAACATTAAGAGCGGATATCGACTACGGATTTGCTGAAGCAGATACAACTTATGGAAAAATTGGTGTAAAAGTATGGATATATAAGGGAGAAGTTCTTCCAATTAAGAAGAAAGAAAAGGAAGAAGAGGCTGAAAACGAATAGACTACAAATCGTACAAATCGCAGGAAGGAGGAAAAAAAGATGTTAATGCCTAAAAGAGTAAAATATCGTAGAGTTCATAGAGGTAGAATGAAAGGGAAGGCAACTAGAGGTAATACAATTACTTATGGTGAATATGGATTACAAGCATTAGAACCAGGCTGGATTACCTCTAACCAAATAGAAGCTGCAAGACGTGCTATGACTAGATACGTAAAAAGAGGCGGTAATGTTTGGATAAAGATATTCCCAGATAAGCCTGTAACTGAAAAACCTGCTGAAACTCGTATGGGTGCTGGAAAAGGATCACCAGAATATTGGGTAGCAGTAGTTAAGCCAGGCAGAATTTTGTTTGAAATGGGCGGAGTATCAGAAGAAGATGCTAGAGAAGCTATGAGGCTAGCTTCACATAAATTGCCAATTAAAACAAAGTTCGTTGCTCGTGAGGAAGTGCAAGAAAAGGGTGGTGAAGCTAATGAAGGCTAAGGAAATACGCCAATTATCGGATACAGAATTAAAAAACAAGTTAAATGAATTGAAGGCTGAACTATTTAATTTGAGATTTCAATTGGCTACCGGTCAATTAGATAATCCAGCTAGAATAAAGCAAGTAAGAAAAGACATAGCACGTGTAAAAACTATAATGAGAGAACGTGAACTAGGGTTAAGAAGGGAGGTCTAATCATAGATGGAAAATAAAAGAGGAAACCGTAAGGTCAGAATAGGAACCGTAGTAAGCGATAAGATGGATAAAACTGTTGTTGTAGCAGTTGAAAGAATGGTAGCTCATCCTTTATATAAAAAGCAAATGAAGCGTACAACCAAGTTTAAAGCCCATGATGAAAATAATGAATGTAGAGTTGGAGATATAGTTAAAATAATGGAAACTAGACCATTAAGCAAGGAAAAAAGGTGGAGAGTTGTTGAAATAATAGAAAAGGCAAAATAGTTCTACTATTTTAGGAAGGAGGTATTAGAATGATTCAAAATGAAACCCGACTAAAAGTAGCTGATAACTCTGGAGCAAAGGAATTGCTAGTTATAAGGGTTCTAGGTGGTAGTGAGCAAAAATATGCAAATATCGGTGACATAGTTGTTTGTTCTGTTAAATCTGCAACACCTGGAGGAGTTGTAAAAAAAGGTGATGTTGTTAAGGCTGTAATCGTTAGGTCAACAAGAGGCGTTAGAAGAAGCGATGGTTCATATATAAGATTCGATGAAAATGCTGCTGTTATTATAAAGGAAGATAAAAACCCAGTTGGAACACGTATATTTGGGCCTGTTACTAGGGAACTTAGACAAGGAAACTTCATGAAGATAATTTCCCTAGCACCAGAAGTACTATAGGAGGAGGTGTGCAGCATGCATGTAAAAAGTGGAGACACAGTTGTTGTTATCGCAGGAAAAGATAAGGGTAAAATAGGAAAGGTTTTGAAAGTATTTCCAAAGAAAAATAGAGTTATTGTTGAAGGCGTAAACATGCTTACAAAACATCAAAAACCAATGGGCCCTAATAAACCCGGAGGAATAATTAAAACTGAAGGACCAATTCATGCATCAAATGTAATGTATTATTGTGAAAAAGATAAAACTGGAGTCAGAGTTGGTCGTAAATTTTTAGAAAACGGTAAGAAAGTAAGATATTGTAAAAAATGTGGAGAAATTTTAGATAAATAGTTGATGGAAGGAGGTAATAGGAAATGACTCCTAGGTTAAAGGAAAAATACAAGAACGAAGTAGTCAAGGCATTGATGGAAAGATTCAATTATAAAAACATTATGGAAGTACCTAAATTGGAAAAGATTGTAATCAACATGGGAATTGGAGAAGCAAGAGACAATCCAAAACTATTAGAACAAGCAGTAGAAGAACTTACACTTATTGCAGGTCAAAAACCTATAATCACAAAGGCTAAAAAATCAATTGCGAACTTCAAACTTCGTAAAGGAATGAATGTAGGTGCTAAGGTTACACTAAGAGGAGACAGAATGTACTACTTTTTAGATAAATTAATTAATGTTGCATTGCCAAGAGTTAGGGACTTTAGAGGTGTTAGCGATACATCATTTGATGGTAGAGGAAATTACGCTTTAGGAATAAAGGAACAATTGATTTTCCCAGAAATTGATTACGATAAGGTAGAAACAGTAAGAGGAATGGATATCATAATGGTAACAACTGCTAAAACAGATGAAGAAGCAAAGGCTTTATTAGAAGAATTGGGAATGCCCTTTAGAAAGTAAAGTAAGGAGGGAATATTTTTGGCTAAGAAATCAATGATTGCTAAACAAAAAAGAAAACCAAAATTCAGTACAAGAAAGTACAATAGATGCAAAATCTGCGGAAGACCTCATGCATATTTGAGGAAATATGGAGTATGCCGTATTTGTTTTAGAGAATTAGCTTATAAAGGCCAAATACCTGGTGTAAAAAAAGCAAGCTGGTAGTAGGAAGTATATGAAAGGAGGTAGCTAAATTATGATGACTGACCCAATTGCAGATATGCTAACAAGAATAAGAAATGGGAACAATGCGAAGCATGAATCAGTAGATGTACCTGCTTCTAAAATAAAGAAACAAATAGCTCAAATTCTATTGGACGAAGGATTTATAAAGGGCTATGATGTAATAGATGATGGTAAGCAAGGAATTATCAGGATTGAATTAAAATACGGTCCTAATAAAGAAAAAGTATTAACTGGAATTAAGAGAATATCAAAGCCAGGTCTTAGAGTTTATGTAAAGTCTGACGAAATTCCAAGAGTATTAGGAGGCCTTGGAATAGCAATTCTTTCTACATCCCAAGGCATAATGACAGACAAAACTGCTAGAAAATTAGGCATTGGCGGAGAAGTAATCTGCTATGTTTGGTAGTTAATAGATAATTTATCGGAACAGGAGGTGCACTCATGTCAAGAATAGGATTAAAACCAATTAAAATTCCATCAGGAGTTGAAGTTAAAGTAAATGATAAGAATGTAGTTGAAATAAAAGGTCCTAAGGGACAATTATCACAACAATTAAATCCTGATATGAAAATCACAATTGAAGATGGAGTTATAACTGTTTCAAGACCAAGTGATCTTAAGAAGCATAGAGAATTACATGGCTTAACAAGGACATTGATTCAAAATATGATAATAGGAGTTACTCAAGGATATTCAAAAGCGTTGGAAATAGAAGGTACTGGATATAGAGCTGCAAAACAAGGAAAGAAACTTGTTTTAACATTAGGATTTTCACATCCTGTTGAATTAGAAGATCCAGAAGGAATCGAAGTGGAAGTACCTCAACCTAACAAGATAATTGTAAAAGGTATAGATAAGCAAAAAGTAGGAAACTATGCAGCAAAAATAAGATCACTTAAGAAACCTGAACCTTATAAAGGAAAAGGTATTAGATACGAAGGCGAAGTTATCAGACGTAAGGTTGGTAAGACTGGTAAGTAGAAGGGAGTGAAGGCGTATGATTAAGAAAGTAAGTAGAAATGAAAATAGAAAGAAAAGACATGCTAGAATTAGAAAGAAAGTCTTTGGAACTCCTGAAAGACCAAGGCTTAATGTATTTAGGAGTGGAAAACACATTTATGCACAAATAATAGATGATACTGTAGGACATACATTAGTTGCTGCTTCAACATTGGAAAATAGGGAAAACCTTGCTTCTACAAAGAATAAGGAAGCAGCAAGATATGTAGGTGAAGCTATTGCAAAGAAAGCTTTAGAAAAGGGAATTAAGCAAGTTGTATTTGATAGAGGCGGATATCTATATCACGGAAGGATAAAAGAACTTGCAGATGCTGCAAGAGAAGCTGGACTTGAATTCTAATAGAAGGAGGGGAATTGATGAAACGTTCATTTGCTGATGAAAACCAAATGGAACTAAAAGAAAGAGTAGTTACTATAAATCGTGTAGCTAAGGTAGTAAAAGGTGGTAGAAATTTTAGATTCAGTGCCTTAGTGGTAGTAGGAGACGGGAATGGGCACGTTGGAGTTGGAACAGGAAAAGCTCAAGAAGTACCTGATGCTATCAGAAAGGCAATTCAAGATGCTAAAAAACACATTATATCTGTTCCAATTGTTGGCACTACAATACCACATGAAGTAATTGGCGAATTTGGTGCAAGCAAAGTTCTATTAAAGCCATCAAAAGAAGGTACTGGAGTTATTGCAGGTGGACCAGTACGTGCTGTATGTGAATTAGCGGGCATTAGGGATATAAGGACTAAATCCTTAGGTTCAAATAATCCAAGAAATGTAGTTAATGCTACAATAGAAGCATTAAAATCCTTGAAGAGAGCAGAAGAAGTTGCTAGATTAAGAGGAAAATCAATAGAAGAAATATTAGGTTAGGGGTGATATGAATGACTACGATCAAGATAAAATTGGTCAGAAGCCCTATAGGCAGACCAGAGGCTCATAGAAGAACTATAAAAGCACTAGGATTTAGAAAAGTTGGTCAAATAGTGGAAAAACAAGATACCCCTCAAATTAGAGGTATGATAAAACAAGTACAACATATGGTAGAAATTGTAGAATAGCATAAGGAGGTGTACCAAATGAAATTAAATGATTTGAGACCAAATGAAGGTGGCGGATCAAAACCTAGAAAAAGAGTTGGTAGAGGTATAGGTTCAGGACTTGGGAAAACATCTGGAAGAGGACATAAGGGTCAAAAAGCTAGGTCCGGTGGTGGAGTAAGACCAGGTTTTGAAGGCGGTCAAATGCCATTATTTAGAAGACTTCCAAAGCGTGGATTTACTAATATATTTGCTAAAGAATATGCTGTAGTTAATGTTGAAGATTTAAATAGATTCCCTGAAAATACAATTGTAACTCCAGAACTTTTAATCCAAGAAGGCTTAGTTAAGAGTGGCAAAGTTGTGGACGGTATTAAAATCCTTGGAGATGGAGATGTAAAGGTAAAATTAACCGTAAGAGCTCATAAATTTAGTAAAACTGCTGCTGAAAAGATAGAAGCCGCAGGAGGAAAGGCAGAGGTGATATAGATGCTTTCAACCTTGAGAAATGCTTGGAAAATAGAGGAGCTGAGAAAAAGAATCATATTTACACTACTAATGCTATTAGTATTTAGGTTAGGCTCCAATATACCAGTACCATATATGAATAAAGCCATAATAGCTGATATATTTGAAAAATCTAGAGGTGGAATATTAGAATTCCTAGATTTAATGGGTGGCGGTACTTTTAGCAATTTCAGCATATTTGCTACCAATATTTATCCATATATAACTGCATCAATAGTTATTCAGCTATTAACAATCGCTATTCCAAGCTTAGAAGAATTAGCTAAACAAGGTGAGGAAGGAAGAAAAAAGATAAGCAAGTATACTAGATATCTAGGTATAGGTTTGGCTTTAATTCAAGCTATCGGATATACCTTTGGATTATTTAGTTCTGCATTAGAAACTTCTAATGCATTTCAAAATATAATAGTTATTCTTTCTTTAGTTGCAGGAACAGCCTTTTTAATGTGGCTTGGAGATTTAATTACTGAAAAGGGTATAGGCAACGGCATATCTTTGATGATATTTATAGGTATAATTTCCAAGTTGCCAACTGAAATACTTGAAAAGGCAACATTGATTAGATATGGTTACTTAAGCTGGATAAAAGAGTTAATTTATATAATTCTACTTGTAATAATCATTGCATTTGTAGTAGCATTACAAGAAGCTGAAAGGAAAATTCCAGTGCAATATGCAAAAAGAGTAGTTGGTAGAAAAATGTACGGTGGCCAAAGTACCCATATTCCTGTAAAAGTATTAATGGCTGGAGTAATTCCTGTAATATTTGCTTCATCTTTATTAGCATTTCCACAAACAATAGCGTTATTCTTTAAAGGAGAACCTTCTGCCTGGATTACAAAGTATTTGACACCATCAGGGAATGTTGGAATCTGGATATATTCAATATTGAATATAATATTGATTTTGTTCTTTACTTATTTCTACACTGCAATCCAATTTAACACTGTAGAATATGCAAAGAACCTACAACAACACGGCGGATTTATCCCTGGAATAAGACCTGGTAGGCCAACTGCAGATTATTTAAATAAAGTTGTTATGAGAATCACATTTGTGGGCGGTTTATCATTGGCAATATTAGCATCATTACCAACAATTTTCTCTAGAATATTTGGCATGACAGCTAATTTCACAGGAACAGGTATTATCATCGTAGTCGGAGTTGCAATTGAAACAGTTAAACAATTAGAAGCTCAAATGGTAATGAGACACTACAAAGGATTTTTGAATTAATCTATGGGAGATGATTATTGTGCGTTTAGTATTACTTGGTCCTCCAGGCGTAGGAAAAGGTACTCAAGCAGCAGCAATAGTAAAAAGGTATAATATACCTCATATTTCAACAGGTGATATATTTAGGGCAAATATTAAGGAAGGCACAGAACTTGGGAAAAAAGCTAAAGAATACATGGATAAAGGCCTTCTAGTACCTGATGAAATTGTGGTTTCCATAGTAAAGGATAGATTATCAAAGGACGATTGTAAAAATGGATTCTTACTAGACGGATTTCCAAGGACTATAGAACAAGCAGAAGCTTTAGATGAAGAATTAAAAAACATGGGTATAAAACTCGATAAAGTTGTTAATATTTATGCAGATAAGGAAATTCTAATTGAAAGGGCAACCGGAAGAAGAATCTGCAAAAAATGTGGCGCCACCTACCACATAAAATTCAATCCACCAAAAGTAGAAAATATATGCGACATTGACGGTGGGGAATTATTCCAAAGAGATGATGATAACGAAAAAACTGTTGCAACAAGAATAGAAGTATATCAAAAGCAAACTGAACCTTTAATTGAGTATTATACAAAAAAAGGAATAATCCTCAATGTCGATGGAACTAAGCCAATTGATGAAGTCTTTGAAACAATAGTTAAAGGTTTAGAAGAATAAAAAAATTGAGGTGAACGTAATGGTTTCCAATGGCGAAATAACCATTGGGCAGGTGGTAAAGTCACGAGCAGGACGGGATAAAGGCAGGGTTTTTCTAGTTCTAGACATTATTGATGACCAATATGTGTTAATCGTTGATGGCGATTTAAGAAAACTAGAAAAGCCTAAAAAGAAAAAGATTAAGCATTTAATGGTTTATAATACAGTAATCAAGGAATTTGAAGAGAAATTAAAGAGTAAACAGGGAATAAATGATGCGTATATTAGAAAATTGTTAGAACCTTTCAATAAATAACAATTTCTAAATTTGTTTAAACAGGAGGTTCGAAAACTTAATGCCTAAAAACGATGTTATTGAAGTTGAGGGTACAGTGATTGATGCTTTACCCAATGCTATTTTTAAAGTTAGATTAGACAATGGCCATGAGGTATTGGCCCATATTTCTGGAAAACTTAGAATGAATTATATTAGAATACTCCCTGGAGATAAGGTTAAAGTAGAACTGTCACCCTATGATTTGACTAGAGGTAGGATAACCTGGCGAAATAAGTAGCATAGGAGGGATACAAGTGAAAGTAAGACCATCAGTAAAGAAAATATGCGAAAAATGCAAGATAATTAAAAGACATGGGAAAGTTATGGTTATTTGTGAAAATCCAAAGCATAAGCAAAGACAAGGCTAACATAACACCATAGTAGATTGATAATTTTAGGAGGTGTAGACATTAATGGCAAGAATAGCAGGTGTTGACTTACCTAGAGATAAAAGAATCGAAATAGGTTTAACATATATATTTGGTATCGGTAGGTCAAGAGCAAATGAAATACTAAAAAAAGCTGGTATAAATCCAGATACAAGGGTAAAAGATTTAACTGAATCAGAAGTAGCCACTCTTAGATCAATTGTTGATGAATATACAGTTGAAGGTGATTTAAGAAGAGAAATTGCAATGAATATAAAGAGGTTAAAGGATATTAACTGTTATAGAGGAATCAGGCATAAGAAAGGACTTCCTGTTAGAGGCCAAAGGACTAAGACTAATGCAAGAACTAGGAAAGGTCCAAGGAAAATGTCAATTAAGAACAAGAAGTAAAGGAGGGAAAACTAAGTGGCAGCTAAAAAAGCTAAATCAACTCGTGTGAGAAGAAGAGAACGTAAAAATATTGAAAGAGGGCAAGTGCATATTCAATCAACTTTTAACAATACTATAGTTACTATAACTGATATGCAAGGTAATGTAATATCATGGTCTAGTGCGGGACAAATAGGATTTAAGGGTTCAAGGAAATCAACTCCTTTTGCTGCACAACAAGCAGCTGAAGATGCTGCTAAAAAGGCTATGGAACATGGGTTAAAGACAGTTGAAGTATATGTAAAAGGCCCAGGAGCTGGTAGAGAAGCAGCAATAAGGTCATTACAAGCAGCGGGATTAGAAGTAAGCATGATAAAGGATGTTACTCCTATTCCACATAATGGATGCAGACCACCAAAAAGAAGAAGAGTTTAATAGGAGGTGTTACGATGGCAAGATATACAGGTCCAGTTTGCAGATTATGCCGCAGAGAAGGTATGAAGCTATATCTTAAAGGAGATAAATGCTATTCAGATAAATGTCCTGTTCAAAGAAGGTCTTATGCACCAGGGCAACATGGACAAATGAGAAAGAAACCAACTGAATACGGAATGCAATTAAGAGAAAAGCAAAAAGTTAAGAGATATTACGGTATAACAGAAGCACAAATGAAGAGATACTTTAGAATGGCAGACAAGATGAAGGGTATCACTGGGGAAAACCTATTAAAGATATTAGAATTGAGATTAGACAATGTTGTATACAGAATGGGCTTTGCATCATCTAGGGCAGAAGCAAGACAATTAGTTACACATGGTCATTTCCTAGTAAATGGTAAAAAAGTTGATATACCATCAGTTATATTAAAGGTTGGAGATACAATTGAAGTTAAAGAAAATTCAAAAAGCAGCCCTAAATTCAAAGAATTAATTGAAAAACACAGTGGTACTACTGTTAAATGGGTAGATGTTAATATTGAACAATTAAAAGGCAGCATAATAACAGAACCAACAAGAGAAGATATAGATTTACCAGTACAAGAACACTTGATTACAGAATTGTACTCTAAATAATAGGTGTGAGTGAGTTTAAGTTGCCCTCAATGTAAGGAAATCAAATTTTAAGGAGGGTTAATATTAATGATAGAGATAGAAAAACCTAAAATTGAAATAGTAGAAATGAGTGAAGATGAAACTTACGGGAAATTTGTTGTTGAACCACTTGAAAGAGGTTATGGTATCACTCTAGGAAATTCATTAAGAAGGGTATTGCTATCATCTTTACCCGGTGCAGCAGTTTCTTCCGTTAAGATTCAAGGAGTGCTTCATGAGTTTTCAACAATACCTGGTGTATTAGAAGATGTTCCAGAAATTATTCTAAACATTAAAGGTATTGCTGCTAAGATGTATACAGATGAGCCTGTAACATTGACTATAGATGTAAAAGGGCCTGCAGAAATAAAAGCAGGAGATATAATTACAGGTCCTGAAGTTGAAATAATAAATAAAGACCACCATATAGCTACCATTAATGAAGACGGAAGCCTATACATGGAGCTAGAAATGGTAAAAGGGCGAGGATATGTAACTGCTGAAAGGAATAAAAAAGAGGGTCAACCAATTGGGGTTATACCTGTGGACTCATCTTTTACTCCAGTTAGAAAGGTTAACTTTACTGTTGAAAATACTAGAGTGGGACAAATAACCGATTATGATAGATTGATATTGGAAGTTTGGACTAACGGAACAATTAAGCCTGATGAAGCAACTTCTTTAGGAGCAAAGATACTTGTAGAACATCTAAATCTATTTATCGGATTAACTGATCATGTAAATGATGTTGAAATAATGGTTGAAAAAGAAGATGACAAGAAAGAAAAGATATTGGAAATGACCGTTGAAGAATTAGATCTTTCTGTACGTAGCTACAACTGCTTGAAGAGAGCTAATATTAATACAGTTCAAGAGCTAATTCAAAAGACTCCTGAAGAAATGATGAAGGTAAGAAATCTTGGCAAGAAGTCCCTTGAGGAAGTAGAAAGAAAACTTGCTGAATTAGGATTGAGCTTAAGAAAATCCGAAGATTAATAAGGCATAAAGGAGGGATATACATGGCAAAATTAAGAAAACTTGGTCGCCCTACAGATCACAGAAATGCAATGCTTAGAAATTTAGTTACCTCATTATTGAGGGATGGAAGAATTGAAACTACTGTAACTAGAGCAAAAGAAACAAAGAGAATGGCAGATAAGATGATAACTCTTGCAAAAAGAGGAGACCTACATGCTAGACGTCAAGCCTTAGCATATATATACGATGAAGATGTAGTGAAGAAATTATTTGATGAAATTGGTCCAAAATATGCTGATAGAAACGGTGGATATACAAGAGTATTAAGAGTAGGACCACGCCGTGGAGACGCAGCAGAAATGGCTATAATTGAGTTAGTATAACGAGTAGGGGATTAAGTTTATCTTAGTCCCTTTTGTTTATCATTTTGCTTGAAAATTAATGGCTTTAATTGTAAAATATTGACTGTTATGTTATATTATAGTGTGAACGTGCATTACATTTTGCAGTACTGAATTGAGGGATAACATGGAAGACTATATGATTAAAATGGAAAATGTAACTTATGAATACAAATCGCTGATAGATGACAGCATTCAACAAGCAGTAAAAAATATAAACATCGAGATAAAAAAAGGCGAATTTTTAGTAATTTTAGGACATAACGGTTCAGGCAAATCTACCTTAGCAAAGCTTATGAATGGCCTTATTACGCCTACTTATGGCGATGTATATGTAATGGGAATGAATACGAAAGACGAAGAGAATATATGGAATATAAGGGAAAAGGCAGGTATGGTCTTTCAAAACCCAGATAACCAAATTGTTGCAACTATTGTAGAAGAAGATGTTGCCTTTGGGCCAGAAAACTTAGGTATTCCTCCAGAAGAAATCAGAAGAAGGGTAGATAAAGCGCTGGAAATCGTAGAAATGACCGAGTACAAGAAACACGCACCACATCTATTGTCTGGAGGACAAAAGCAAAGGGTAGCCATTGCAGGGATACTTGCTATGAAACCAGACTGCATTATTTTAGACGAACCAACAGCTATGCTAGATCCTATAGGAAGAATTGAGGTAATGAACACAATAAAAAAACTAAATAAAGAAGAAAATAAAACCATTGTTTTAATTACCCATTATATGGAAGAAGCAGTTGAGGCTGATAGAATAATTGTTTTAGAAAATGGCAACATAGTAATGGAAGGAACTCCAAGGGAAATCTTTAGCCAAGTAGACAAGGTTAAGTCCTTAGGGCTCGATGTACCACAGGTTACAGAGTTAGTCTATGAACTAAGAAAAGAAGGCATAAACCTAAAACCAGATATATTATCAATAGAGGAATTGGTGGAATTACTATGATGAAAATAGAAAATTTGAGTTTTATATACAATCCTAATACTCCTTTTGAAAAGAAGGCATTAGATAATATAAATCTAGAAATTAAAGAAGGGGAATTTATTGGATTAATTGGACATACTGGTTCTGGAAAATCTACTTTGGTCCAACATTTAAACGGGCTTTTGAAGCCTACATCAGGGAAAATTACTATAGATGGTGTAGATATTACTGATAAAAATGCAAATCTAAAAGAAGTTAGGCAAAAAGTAGGCCTTGTATTTCAATATCCAGAGCACCAGTTGTTTGAAGAAACAATCTACAAAGACATTGCCTTTGGGCCTAGAAACTTGGGCTTAAAAGAGGATGAAATTGAGCAGAGAGTAAAGGAAGCAATGGAACTTGTAGGATTGGATTTTGAAGAGTTAAAGGGCAGATCCCCCTTTGAATTAAGTGGAGGGCAAAAGAGGCGTGTTGCCATAGCGGGAGTATTAGCAATGAAGCCTAAGATTTTGATATTAGATGAACCAACAGCAGGATTGGATCCAAGAGGGAGAGATGAAATCTTAGGTGAAATTCAGAGACTTTATGAAAAGGAAAAAATAACTATTATCCTTGTATCCCACAGCATGGAAGACATAGCAAGGCTTGTAAATAGAATATTAGTTATGCATAGAGGCAAAATAGTCATAGATGGGAAGACAAGGGAAGTATTCCAAAGGGCTAAAGAGTTAGAGAAACTTGGATTAGGAGTTCCTCAAATAACTAAGTTTATGATGATGTTGAAGGAAAAAGATAAAGAAATTATGGACACTGTTTTGACAGTTGAAGAGGCTAAGGAAGAAATACTTAAATATTTAAGGAGAAAGAAAAATGCTTAAGGATATAACTGTAGGTCAATATTTTCCAGGAAATTCGTTTATTCATAAATTGGACCCTAGAGTTAAGATTATCATTACTGTCCTATTTATAGTTTCTTTATTCTTCATCAATAGCTATATTCCATATTTGTTCATAGTAGCTTATATATATTTGGTTACAAAAATTTCAAAAATCCCTATAAGGTATATACTCAAAGGAATCAAACCATTAATGTTCATTATTTTAATTACATTTTTTATTAATGTGTTTATGACAAAGGGTGAAGTATTAATTAGTATTGGTTCATTGCAGATTTCCAAGGAAGGCCTATATATAGGCGTTTTTATGGCATTAAGGCTAATTTTTTTAATAACAGGGACTTCCCTTTTAACCCTTACAACATCACCTATATCCTTAACAGATGGAATAGAAGAATTATTATCTCCTTTTAAAAAGATAGGGTTGCCTGCACATGAGTTGGCAATGATGATGACAATTGCCTTAAGGTTTATTCCAACTTTATTAGAAGAAACAGATAAAATCATGAAAGCACAAATGGCTAGAGGTGCTGATTTTGAATCAGGCAACATCTTAAATAGGGCTAAGAGTTTAGTACCTCTACTAGTACCTTTGTTTATCAATGCTTTTAGAAGGGCAGAAGAACTAGCAACTGCTATGGAAGCTAGGTGCTACAGAGGTGGAGAAAATAGGACTAGATTAAATGAATTAAAGTTAGATAAAACTGATATTGTTTCATTGGTATCTATGATAATATTTTTTGGATTAATAATTAGTAGTAAGTATTTATTGAGGTGAATATGAGAAACATAAAGCTTACTATTGAATATGATGGAACTAATTATTTTGGATGGCAGGTTCAGGATAATGTTGTTACAATCCAAGGAACAATTGAAGAAGCCCTAGAAAGGCTTTTGGGAGAGAAAATCACATTGATAGGCTCTGGCAGAACTGACAGAGGAGTTCATGCCTTGGGGCAAGTAGCAAATTTTTGGACTAAATCTAATATCCCTGGAGACAAATTCAAATATGCCTTAAACAGCTTACTGCCAGATGACATTACGATTGTTGATTCTGAAGAAGTAGAATTAAAATTTCATTCAAGGTTTCATGCTATCAAAAAAAGATATAAATATCTAGTATATAACAGTGAAATGCCAAGAGCTCTCTATAGGAATTATGCTTATCATTTCCCATATAATTTAAACATAGATGAGATGATAAAAGCAGCACAGCATTTTATAGGGACTCATGATTTTAAGGCATTTATGGCTGCAGGTTCAGATGTAAAAACGACAGTGAGAACCATTTATGATTTTTCAATTGTAAAAAATAAGGATTTAATAGAATTTAGCGTTGAAGGAAATGGATTCTTAAGAAATATGGTTAGAATAATGGTAGGAACTTTACTCAATGTAGGCATAGGCAAGATAAATGCTGAAGATGTTCCTAAAATAATAATAGAGGGCGAAAGGAAAAACGCAGGCCCCACTATTCCACCTCAAGGTTTATATCTTGAAAAGGTGTTTTATCCAGAAAAAATCTCTTGACTAAAAAAATTACATGTATTAGAATATAAAAGAGTGTTTTAGAAAGCCCCGGAACTTTAATATATATATATTTTTATGTTGTTATAAGGAGGGAAAATGATGAAAAGCTACATGGCAAAGGCTAATGAAGTTGATAGAAAATGGTATGTGATAGATGCAGAAGGAAAAGTCCTAGGTAGATTGGCTTCAGAAGTTGCTAAAATATTAAGAGGCAAGCACAAACCAACATATACTCCCTATGTAGATACAGGAGATTATGTAATAGTAATAAATGCTGACAAAGTAAAATTGACAGGAAAGAAACTAGAAAAGAAAGAATACATTTACCATACTGGCTATCCAGGAGGATTAAAGAGAATTCCATACGAAGAATTGCTAAAGAGAAAGCCAGAGAAAGTAATTGAATTAGCTGTAAAGGGAATGCTTCCAAAGAATAGGTTAGGCAGAAAGATGTTTAAGAAATTGAAAGTATATGCTGGCCCAGAACATAAACATCAAGCACAAAAGCCTGAAATATATGAATTTTAAGCTTTAGCGAAAGGAGGACTGTAAGTGTCTAAAGTACAATATTTCGGAACTGGAAGAAGAAAGACTTCTGTAGCAAGGGTTAGGCTAGTACCAGGCAATGGAAATATAACAATTAATGATAGAAGCATAGATGAATATTTTGATTATGAAACTTTAAAGGTTATAGTAAGAGAGCCATTAGTTCTTACTGAAACTTTAGATAAATATGATGTTCTTGTTAATGTAAAAGGCGGCGGGTTTACTGGTCAAGCTGGTGCTATAAGACATGGTATTGCAAGGGCATTACTTAAGGCAGATGAAGGTTTAAGACCAATACTAAAGAAAGCTGGCCTTTTAACAAGAGACCCAAGAATGAAAGAAAGAAAGAAGTACGGCTTGAAGAAAGCAAGAAGAGCTCCACAATTCTCAAAGAGATAATTATTTACATTATATACAAATATTTCAAAATTTCAAAGTTATTATGGATACAAGCGTCAGACTGAAAAATCAGCCTGGCGTTTTTTGATTTTTGGAACATTAAAATATACCTAACTAAAATGTAAGCTCTCAATATATTATATTACTGTTCTTTCATACCTGTTTGGATAGAATCAATTATAATCCTTCCTCATTTTATGTTCCAATAGAATTAATACAACATTTTGATATTACAAATCTTGTCTGCATATCTAATTATGGAATTTTATATTGTAAGGCACTTTCCCCATTGGTAAGTTTGGTTATTTCATAGTGCATAATGTTAAGATTGTAATGGAAAATGTTTTTGTATTTTTGATGACAAATCTTATATTTTATATTCAAATTTGATAATTTTTAATCAATATAATCATTATATTTGGCATTTTTCGATTGTGTAACTTAAAAAAAGAAGTATTTTTAAAGTTTTTTTATTAAATTAAAAAACAAAAAATTAACAAAATATTTTAAATAAGTATTGACTTTCGAATTGTATACAATTAGAATAAATTATATACAATAGTTTTTAATTATATACAATTCATATAAATAATATACAATTAGATATTAAAGAATATTTAATTTTTATGTACTTATGAAAGTTGAAAAAAATATTTGAAATAAAGATTAAATATTAGTAAAAACAATTTTAATGTAAAATCAGCAAAAGAATTATTGTACATACTGATTTAGGAACATAATATGTAGAGATAAGAAATTACTTTAGTTGTTAATAATTTTAAAAAGCAATATTTCTGGTACTAATGGAAAGAATACAAAACTTTACAAAATATAAACTTAAAATGTAGTTAACCATGGAGATGGATAGGAAGTAGAATTTTTAATAAAAGAAGTAGAATTTAAATTTCCAAAAGATTTAGAAATTTCTTAATTAAAAGTGAAAGTATAAAGGAAATGATATTCTGATAGAAATTCAACATTGGAGAATTAGGCTATAAAAGTTTTATTTTAATATTAATTTTATTTCCTTACTTTACGATATTAAATTGATAAAGTCAGAGATCTGACAAAAAAAGTATCATTCCATAGAAGGGGGGATTTAGTTGGAGTAAGGTAATTTTGAAGTATAGGGATAATTATTTATTGATTAATTTTTTTAAATATTATAGGAGGAGGGATGAGTTTGATAAATGCACTAATTATTGGAAAAGATGATAATGTTGTTGTGGTTACAAATCAAATAAAAAAAGGCGAGGAAGTAATTTATGTGCTAGATAATGAAGAAAGAGTCATAATTGCAGTAGAAGATATTCCTATTTACCATAAAGTCGCAATACAAGATATAAAGAAAGGTGATTACGTAAAAAAATACAATGAAATTATTGGACAAGCCACAACTGACATAAAAAAAGGGATGCATGTTCATTGTCACAATATAGAAAGTGTAGGATAACAGGAGGGGGTAAAAAGTGTAGTTTTATGGATATAAAAGGCCAGATGGAAGAGTAGGAATAAGAAATTACGTATTGATTTTACCTACTAGTGTATGCGCATCTGATACAACTAGGATAATTTCTTCACAAGTAAAGGGTACAGTGACTTTTAATAATCAATTAGGATGTTCTCAAGTGCCAAGTGATATGCAATATACTCTAGATACATTGGCAGGTTTTGCAGCAAATCCCAATGTTTATGGAACTATACTTGTCTCCCTTGGATGTGAAGGATGTCAATGCGATATAGTAAAAGCAGAAATAGAAAAGCGTACTAATAAGCCTCTTAAGACATTAATAATTCAAGAAGAGGGAGGAACAATTAAAACAGTAGAAAAAGCTGTTCGTTATGCAAAAGAAATGGTTCAAGAAGCTAGTTTGCTTCAAAAAGAAAAGTTCCCTATTTCTGAACTTATTGTTGCCACAGAATGTGGTGGGTCAGATCCTACATCAGGTATAGCTGCTAACCCACTTATAGGAGAACTTAGTGACTTGCTAGTTGAAAATGGAGCTACTGTAATTTTGAGCGAAACACCTGAATTTGTTGGTGCAGAAAAACTTCTTGCAAAACGTGGCAAAACTCCAGAAATTAGTAATAGAATACTTGAGATTGTATATAGATATGAAAGGCATTTTGTAATTAATGGAGAGAATATTAGAGCTGGAAATCCTACTCCAGGAAATAAGGCTGGTGGCATATCTACACTAGAAGAAAAATCATTAGGCTGTATACACAAAGGTGGAAGCACGATAATTAATGCAGTTTACGATTATGCAAAACAAATTAGCCCAGAAGATAAAGGATTAATAATAATGGATACTCCTGGGAACGATCCTTCTTCTATCGCTGGAATGGTAGCAGGAGGAGCTCAAATTTGTGTATTTTCAACTGGTCTTGGAACTCCTACTGGTTGTCCTATAGCACCTGTAATAAAAATTACTGGTAATAGGGAAACATTTAGAAAAATGGAAGATAATATAGATTTTGATGCTAGTTCCATTATATTTGATAATTGCACTCCAAAAGATTTAGTTAATGATTTACTAAAAATGCTAATAGATGTTTGTAACGGAAAAATGACTAAGTCTGAAAGTTTGGGATATATAGAAACCGCAATAATGAGAGCTTGCAACTTTGTATAAAATGATAAATCTATCTAAAAGTATATCTATTACAGCACTTAAAGGTAATAGGCCTTTTATGTTAGGATTTGAAAAAAATTATTTTAGAAAATCTTGTAAAGTTAGCTAACCATTATTTTAAGTTTTTTGATAGGCCTATTACCTTTAAGAACAACTGATTATTTGGAGTTAGTTTATTAAAACATAAATTATTATATAAAAAAAGCTGAAGACAGTCAAATGAAAATAAATTGATATTAATAAATATCATAAGCAAAATAAGTTTATATTAGGATGTGCCATTAAAGACATTAAATGATTACTTTCTAGTACATTGTAAAGTTCATATATGAAGAGGAGGTTTATATAGATGAAATCGATACCTATTAAAAGGACTATTGAAAAAGTACCAGGAGGAATGATGATTATTCCTTTGTTTATAGGATGTTTACTGAATTCTTTTTGTCCTCAAGTTTTGGACATTGGTGGATTCACAACTGCTTTAGCAAGAAATCCTAATCCATTTATTGCAATGTTTTTATTTATTATGGGTTCAAACTTAACTATCAAGGCTGCACCAAAGGCTTTAAAAAAGGGTACAGTTACTACTATAAACGATGGTCCATTTTTAACAATGGTAGCGCTAGGTACTGCTGGTATAGCAAAAATTCCATATATGTCTTTAGTCGCAGTTATTGTTCCTATTATACTTGGTATGATTCTTGGGAACTTGGATCCAGAAATGCGCGAATTTTTGACTAAAGGCTCCGATAAGATTATACCATTCTTTGCTTTTGGATTAGGAACTGGCCTTACAATTGACATGTTAATAAAAGGTGGAATCGCAGGAATAATGCTTGGTTTAGCTACAACATTTATTGGCGGTTTATTTAATATTTTAGCAGATAAAGTTACAGGAGGAACTGGAATTGCAGGTGCAGCAGTTTCTAGTACAGCAGGTAATGCTGTTGCTACACCACAAGCAATAGCCACTGTTGACCCAACAATAGCGAATATTGCTGCTATTGCAACACCACAAGTTGCAGGAGCAACTCTTACAACTGCTATATGTACTCCGATTTTAACTGCTTGGTGGGCAAAACGTGTTAAAAAGAATAATAAAGAATCATGTAAAGAAGAAAAGAGTTCTTGATGTAAAAGCATTCTCTACAAAATAGGTACCTAATTTTTGTTAATGAATTGGCGGGGACATAATGTCCCCGCTTTATAAAAGATTATATTTTTTCCTAACTTAAATAAATTGGAAGTTTATATGATAATTGAATTAATTATTAAATAGTATATTTGCTTTATTTAGCTTCAAATATTAGAAGTGTTAACTACTTTATAATTACTTGCATCATGTACTTATATTTCAAAAGATAAGATGTTTTAGAAAAGAATGTATTTTTGATTATAGATATATGATCTTGAATTGTATATTTATTATTATGCCTAATAAAGACATGAACAAGTCCACAATTTGTCTTGTTTTTTCTTTTCTATGATTCTAGTTTAAACAGCATAATATTTCGCAACTTTTGATATTAGGAGGTATAAAAATGGCAATACGTAGAAAGGCTATTATGGATGGTAATACAGCTGCAGCATATGTGTCTTATGCTTTTACAGAAATTGCAGCAATATACCCAATTACGCCATCTTCTCCAATGGCAGCTCTGGTAGATGAATGGTCAGCAAAAGGTAAAAAGAATATATTTGGTGATACTGTTTTAGTTAAACAAATGCAATCAGAAGGTGGAGCAGCAGGTGCACTTCATGGTGCATTACAATCTGGTGCTCTTGCTACCACATATACAGCATCACAAGGGCTATTATTGATGATACCTAATATGTATAAAATTGCTGGAGAACTATTACCTGCAGTATTTCATGTTAGTGCGCGATCAATAGCAACAAACTCCTTAAGTATTTTCGGAGATCATCAAGATGTTATGGCTACTAGGCAAACTGGATTTACAATTTTAGCATCAAGTAATGTTCAACAGGTTATGGATTTAGGAGCAGTTGCGCATTTAAGTGCTATTAAGTCACGAGTGCCAGTTCTGCACTTCTTCGATGGATTTAGAACTTCTCACGAAGTTCAAAAAATAGAATTATTAGAATATGATGAATTGGCTAAACTTGTGGATTATGAAGCAGTTAGAGCATTTAAAAAAAATGCCTTAAGCCCAAATCATCCTGTTCTTCGTGGGACTACACAAGGACCCGATATATTCTTCCAATTAAGGGAAGCTGTAAATAGATTCTACGATGCAGTACCAGAAATAGTTCAATCATATATGGATGAAATAAATAAGTTGACAGGGAGAAACTATAAGCTATTCAATTATTATGGTGCAGAAGATGCTGAAAGTTTAATTATAGCTATGGGTTCTGCTTGTGAGACTATTAGTGAAGTAGTGGATTTTTTAAACAATAAAGGTGAAAAAGTCGGGATGCTAGAAGTTCATCTTTATAGACCATTTTGTGCAGATGCTATGCTAAAAGAAATTCCAAAGTCAGTTAGAAAAATAGCTGTTCTTGATAGGACAAAGGAACTAGGAGCAAATGGCGAACCACTTTATTTGGATGTTAAGAATGCATATTATAATGTTGAAAATGCTCCAATTATTGTTGGAGGAAGATATGGGTTAGGTTCAAAAGATTTTAGACCTGATGATGTGATGGCAATATTTGATAACTTAAAATTGGATAGTCCCAAAAATGATTTTACAGTAAGTATAGTTGATGATGTTACTTATAAATCATTACCTGTAAGTGAAGGAAGCATTGATCCTACTCCAGAAGGAATAACAGCATGTAAATTATGGGGATATGGTTCAGATGGAACTGTAGGTGCTAGTAAATCTGCTATTAAGATTATAGGTGAAAATACAGATCTTTATGTACAGGCATATTTTGAATATGATGCTAAAAAATCAGGTGGACTGACCATATCACATCTTAGATTTGGGAAAGCTCCTATAAAAGAGCCATATGCAATTAGCAAGGCAGATTATATTGCTTGCCATAATCAATCATATGTAAATAAATATGACTTATTAGAAGGAATAAAAAAAGGTGGTAAGTTCTTATTAAATTGCATCTGGAATGAAGATGAATTGGAACAACATTTACCAGCTTCTTTAAAAAGAAGTATAGCAAATAATGAAGTTGAATTCTATATGATAAATGCAACAGGAATTGCTAAGGAAATAGGTCTTGAAGGCCATATAAATATGATAATGCTATCTGCTTTCTTTAAACTTACAAAAATAATACCTGTTGAGATGGCTTCAAAATATTTAAAAGAAGAAGTGGAGAAGTTATATGGACATAAGGGACAAGATGTAGTAGATAAGAACTGTTTGGCCATAGAGAAAGGTATTGATAGCATAAAGAGAATAGATGTGCCAGAGTCCTGGAAAACAGCTGAAGATACTCTGATGAATAAAAAGGAAGACATACCAGAATTTATTGAAAAAGTTATATTAACAATGAATCGAAAAGAAGGAGATAAGTTACCAGTAAGCTCATTTATTGGACGTGAAGATGGTTCATTCCCATTGGGTGCAACAGCTTATGAAAAACGGGAAATTGCAATTGAAGTTCCTTACTGGAATGCAGACAAATGTTTACAATGTAATCAATGCTCATTTGTATGTCCTCATGCAGTTATTAGGCCAGTTTTGTTAACTGATGAAGAATTAGAAAAGGCACCAGAAGGATTTGTAACTAAGTATGCAAATGGGTTAAAGAATATGAAATATTATTTAGCAATATCTGCACAAGATTGTACTGGGTGTGGTAGTTGTGTAAGTATATGTCCTGCAAAGGAAAAAGCCATAGAAATGAAGCCATTTGAAAAATATAAAGAAGAATATATTAGAAATTGGAATTTTGTAAAGAATATACCTACAAAAGAATTACCTAATAATATTTGTAAGACAGTTAGAGGTAGTCAATTCTGCAAACCACTGCTAGAATTTTCTGGTGCATGTGCTGGTTGTGGTGAAACACCTTATGCTAAATTGATTACTCAACTATTTGGAGATAGAATGATGATTTCTAATGCTGCTGGATGCTCAACTGTTTGGGGTGGTTCTCCATCAGTATCTTATACAGTTAATGAAAAAGGCTATGGTCCAGCTTGGGGCTTCTCATTATTTGAAGATAATGCAGAATACGGTTTTGGAATGTATTTAGGCGTTAAGAAAATAAGAGAATTTGTAAAGAATAAGGCATTAGAGGTTATTGAAAAAGGGGTAAGTCCTAGAGTAAAGGAAGCTTTAGAAGAATGGATTGAAGGATTTAATAAGTCTGAGGGTACAAGAGAAAGAGCAGATAAACTAACAAAAGTACTAGAAGAAGAAAAAGGCAGCAATGAATTATTAAACGTAATATACAACAATAGAGATTATTTTATTAAGAGATCTCATTGGATATTTGGTGGAGATGGATGGGCTTATGATATTGGATTTGGTGGGCTAGATCATGTTTTAGCATCAGGTGAAGATATCAATGTGTTAGTGTTTGATACAGAATTATATTCAAATACTGGTGGACAATCGTCTAAGGCAACTCCAACAGCAGCTATTGCGGAGTTTGCTTCTAGTGGTAAGAAAACTAGAAAGAAAGACTTGGGCTTAATGGCAATGAGCTATGGAGATGTTTATGTAGCCCAAGTTGCAATGGGAGCAAATATGAATCAGACATTAAAAGCAATAATTGAAGCAGAAAGTTATCCTGGTCCTTCGTTAATAATTGCTTATTGCCCATGTATTAATCATGGTATAAAGTCTGGAATGGGTAGTTCACAAATTCAAGCAAAAAAAGCAGTTGAATCTGGATATTGGACACTTTATCGTTACAATCCACAATTAAAGAATGAAGGAAAGAATCCATTCATATTAGATTCAGATGAACCAACTTTAGATTTTAAAGAATTTTTACTAAGTGAAGTTAGATTTTCTGCGTTATACAAAAAACATCCTGAATATGCCAATGAACTACTTAAGAAAGCAGAAGCTGATGCAAGAGAAAGAAGAGAAAATTATAAGAGACTGATTAGGTAATATGAATAAGATTTAAACTTGTACTAATATTTTTGAGGTGGTAAAATATTTTATGAGATTCAAGAAATTAAAATATTAAATCAATGAGGTAAGATATATATGAGAAAAACTACCAATTATATAAGTCTGAATCAAAAAGCTTACGAAAAAATTAAAAGCATGATTATGAATTTAGAGTTGAAACCAGGAGATCGTATACCAGAAGAAAAAATCGCTCACATTATAAATAGCAGTAGAACACCCGTTCGTGAAGCTTTGCGGAAATTAAGTCATGAAGGCTTGGTAACAATATATCCTGATCGTTTTTCTGAAGTTACTTATTATGATGAAGATGATGTAAAACAAATTGGTGTACTTCGTTTATCTCAAGATTTGCTTTCATGCCGATTAGCCATAATGAATGGCTCTAATGCAGACTTTGAAGCGCTTGAAATTATAGCAAATAAATGTGAAGAAAGTGCTAGAAAAGGTGATGTTTATGGAAGAATTGAGTATGATTCAGAATTCCATCTTGAAATAGCAAAAATTGGAGGTAACCGATTTTTAATAGAGGAACAAGAAAAGCTATACCAAAAAATACATCTAATTCAAATATCTAAGTATACCAACATAGAAGATAGTATTAAGCAAATTAAACAACATAAAAATATTATAGAAGCATTGTATGATCGTGATTATGATAGAATTAAAGTTTTGGTCTGTGAACATTTAAAATCATTTTATGGCATTGATCAATATATAATTGACATGTATATTAATAAATGAGTTATTTTTAACAATTAAGATATATAATGCATGAATGTAAAGGGCAAAAAGAAGATGGGATTGACTGTGATATAGGTATGATATTAAGGGGGAATATTAATGGCCTTAATGACAGGTGAACAATATATTGAAAGCTTGAAGAAATTAAAGTTAAAAGTTTATATTTTTGGTGAACTTGTGGAAGATGTTGTTAACAATCCGATTTTACGACCTTCTCTAAATTCAGTAAAAATGACTTATGATTTAGCTCAATTACCAGAATATGAGGATTTAATGACAGCTACATCTTCTATTACTGGAAATAAAATAAATCGTTTTAATAATATCCATACTACAACAGATGACTTAATAAAAAAAGTAAAAATGCAACGATTACTAGGACAATTTACAGCTTCTTGTTTTCAAAGATGTGTTGGTATGGATGCTTTTAATGCTGTATATAGTACAACATATGAAATAGATAAGAAATATAACACAAACTATCATGAAAGATTTAAAGAGTTTATGAAAATAGTTGAAGAAAATGATTATACTGTTGGTGGAGCAATGACTGACCCAAAAGGGAACAGAGCCCTTTCTCCAAGTCAACAATCAGATCCTGATTTATACTTAAGAGTAGTTGAAAGAAGAAAAGATGGAGTAGTTGTTAGAGGTGCAAAGTTTCATCAAACAGGCGTGGTAAATTCTCATGAGATTTTAGTAATGCCAACTATTTCTATGAAGCCTAATGAAAAAGATTATGCAATTTCTTTTGCAGTCCCAACAGATACAGAAGGTATTTATATTGTTATTGGTCGCCAATCATGTGATACAAGAAAATTAGAATTAAATGCAGATATAGATTTAGGAAACAAGAATTTTGGAGGAATGGAAGCAATAGTTATATTTGATAATGTATTTGTACCTAATGAAAGAATATTTTTAAATGGAGAAACAGAATTTACTGGGATGTTAGTAGAAAGATTTGCAGGATATCATAGACAAAGCTATGGAGGATGTAAGGCAGGAGTAGGAGATGTATTAATAGGTGCAGCAGCCCTTATAGCTGAATATAATGGGGTTGATAAATCTTCACATATTAGGGATAAATTAATTGAAATGATTCATTTAAATGAAACAATATATTCCTGTGGAATTGCTTGTTCGTCACAAGGGCACAGAACAGAGTCAGGAAATTGCCTAGTGGACCTTTTGCTTGCTAATGTATGTAAACAAAATGTTACTAGATTTCCATATGAAATAGCAAGATTAGCAGAAGATATTGCTGGAGGTTTAATGGTTACAGCACCTTCTGAAAAAGATTTAAGACATGAAAAAATTGGACCTTATTTGGAAAAATACTTGAAAGGTGTAGATACTGTTTCAGCAGAAAATCGTTTGAGAATTTTAAGGTTGATAGAGAATTTAACATTGGGTACAGGAGCTGTAGGATATAGAACTGAGTCAATGCATGGTGCTGGTTCTCCTCAAGCACAAAGAATTATGATTTCGAGACAGGGAGATATAGAACATAAAAAAGAATTAGCTAAACGAATAGCAAGAATTAAATAGTAATATTAAAAAATGGCAAGTATATAGTAATCCAATGGTTAAAATCACATGATAATATTTCCTAAATACTTTTTATATTTCAAAGTACTTTACTAAATTCAGAAATGAAATAAACTAAGCAAAAGCGGTCATTTTATGGCCGCTTTTTAATTTTGATTTACAGTTAAGTTTAACATATTACTTTATTTAGTTTGTTTAATACTTTCCATTTTACATCTAATACTTCTTGACTATTTATTTCGCAGTTGAAATATTATTATCTCCTTTAAATTTCAAAGCTAGCAGGGGATTTGCAAATTGTAAATACTTTTATTGTATTATGTTATAATTTTTAACTTTTTAAATTTATGGGTTTGTTGGACTCTGGCAATAATACAACAAAAGTAAACGATAGATATAATTTTGTAAGTTATGTAAAATGTATATTAGAAAGAAACATTAAAGAATAATTTGTATCTTTAATTTACATGTCCATTTACAGAATTTTGTATAATAAGAACTATTTATTCTAGGAAACTGGGGAGTGTAAAATGAAAAATCTAATTTTTATAAATGGAACCATGGGCGTAGGGAAAACAGCAACAAGTAGAGAACTGCAAAAGATTCTGCCAAATTGTGTTTTTTTGGACGGTGATTGGTGCTGGGATATGTCCCCTTTTATTGTGAATGATGAAACTAAAAGTATGGTAATTGATAATATTAGTTATCTTTTAAATAATTTTATTTTATGCTCAGTATTTGAAAATATTATTTTTTGTTGGGTAATGCATGAGCAAAGAATTATTGATGATTTGCTGTCAAGGTTAAAAAAACATGATTATAAATTATATAAGTTCTCTCTAGTATGTTCAGAACAGGCATTAGTTTCGCGACTTACAAAAGATATAGAAATGGGAATAAGAACTAAAGATGTTATTAATAGAAGTGTATCAAGATTAAAAAATTATTCTGAGATGGATACTGTTAAAATCGATGTAAGCAATATTTCTGCAAAAGAGGCAGCAGAAATAATATTTAACTACATTATGTATAAATCATAATCATAATATTATGGATATTATTAGAACAATATAGCATATTTATAACATAATAAATTGTTCATTTTCGCTTCTTCGAGTTTGTCTACAATTACAAATGGCTGTTTTATGTAACTACAGAGTTTATAGAGTTTTATGGTAATGGAATATAATAAAACAAATATTTCAATTAGGGATTAGTCTTTCTGGATATAAAAATTGATAATGATAACTATTTATTGTAATATTTTATTATTCTAATAACTATTAAAGGGGTTAAGGGAAATAAAAAGGTTTCTATTTTTGGTATATATTTGATTATTTGCCTTTCTGTTCTCATAGGCTGTAATAAAATCTATAAAGGTTCTGACAGCGAGAATGAACAAGAATATATAGTATCAGACAATATAGATGTGTCTGACTCTGAATCTTACAATGAAGTTTCAACTTCTCCAGTAGATAAAGGGGAATCGCCTATTTTGGTAGTAAGCGATGATAAAACTATTGTACCACTTGTTAAGTGGCTATGGAGTGAGACATGGACAGAAACTGGCTGGCTTTCAGCTGATGGGCTACCTTTGAACAATATACTACCAGATATTGCAGATAGATTACCTGTAGTAAACTTCAGTGATGATTTTTCCGTTCAATACAGCGAGAATGCTACCTTCAGTGGGTTATCAATTTACGATGAAAATTTTGAAAGGTTATATCATAATGTGGATTTGTCATATTTGGATAAATTGGGAGAAGGAACATATTTTGTAGTTATACAGGTATTGAAACAAGGTAAGTATATAGATGTAGAAAATGAATATGAAGTACACGGATATGAATGTGCGTTTAAGATTCTGGTTAATAAGCAGTTATAAGTTTTGTATTATAAGAGTTTGTGTAAAAGGCATGCCAACAAATCGTGCAGCAATCATCATAGCAAAAGATATAGCAGCTAAGTAGCGAGAAAATTCGATTACAGTTTTTATCATTTTTTGTATTTTCTCCATTTGATAATTTAGATATTGCTGCTTTATCTCCTTAGATTTACCTTGTGCAATGGGAATTATGGAATTGGTTTGTAAAGTTATTTCATGACTATCAATGAAATCTATATATTCATATTCACAATATAAGAACGGTGTGATTTTATAAAACAGCCATATTTAAGAAGGGTATCACATACAGATGAAAAAGCTTCCCTACATTTTATTACCTTTTCTGTGTTAAGATGATATAAAACATTTCTTCCGATTACTTCTGAGTATGTTAAATTGAAATCAGTATTTTTGTATCCCCTCGTCACTTTTTACAATGAACATATCTGCATCTTTTTCTACTTTTATTTGCTCTATAATCTCATCAAAAGCTATAAAATTTTAAACTATGTGCCAGACTTGTTTATAAGTCTGGCTTTTTTATTATAAAAGCTTCACTATTCCTTGGAATAACTTTGAAGCTTAGTAAATATATTTCTATAAAGAGAGGGGAGGAATTAGATGAAGCTAGTAATAATAAAAAAAGTATATGTAAGGATAGCTCTTTTATTTTTAATAGCAATAATTGTTTTAGCTTATAAAATGCATCTTAACCAAAAAGCTGTACCAGTAACTTATTTACCAATTTCAAACAAAGTAATAGGCATTGACCCTGGCCATGGAGGAGTTGATCCAGGAGCAGTAAGCAAAAGTGGAGTTAAAGAAGATGATATAAATCTACAGATTGCCTTGAATTTAAAGAGGCTCATTGAGCAAAGTGGTGGTATTGTTGTAATGACAAGGACTGATGATAAAGGATTGTATTCAAAAGATGCTAAAACTTTAAGGCAGATGAAAACTGAAGATTTACATAAGAGAAAGGAAATAATAAATAATGCAGATTGTGATATTTTTATATCAATTCACTTAAACAGCTTCATAAGAAAATCATATTATGGAGCACAAACCTTCTATAAAAAAGGTTCAGAAGAAGGGGAAAAGTTAGCAAAAATTATTCAGGATGAATTAAGAAATATCTTGGATAAAAACAATACTAGGCAGCCTCAAGCTAGGGATGATGTTTTTCTGTTAAACGAAGTGAATGTTCCTTCTGTTTTAGTAGAATGTGGATTTTTGTCAAACGAGAAAGAGGAAAAACTGCTACAGGACCCGATTTATCAAGAAAAAATCGCTTGGGCAATTTACATTGGAATAATGAATTATTTCAGCCAAGTTGAATAAGATTGTTGATATTTTTTTGTGGATAATAAATAATAATGTGAATAATTGTGATAATATATGACAGAATCCTTCAAAATTAAATACAAGAAGGATTTGTTTTGTTTACATAACTTATCCACTGTTAACTGTGGATAATGTGGATAAAGTAGATTGTTATATATTAAAAAATTGTAATATATAAATGAAAAAAATTATAACGTGAAAAATAAAAGAGTAAACTTTGTGAAAATTTTTCGCAAAATAAAAAATTGTTATACAATTAACTTTTGTAATGCTATTGAATATTTATGACTGCTTAGCTATAATTAAATCAACATAAAAAACAGGTTAATATTGACATTGTTAGTTTACCTCACCAGTTTTTGGGTAATATATCTAAAAACAGAAAGGAATGGAAGGAGTGGTTTGATGGATGGCAGAAAAACCCCATTGTATGAAGAACACGTGAAACTAGGGGGTAAAATAGTCAACTATGCAGGTTGGCTGCTTCCTGTTCAGTACGAAGGGTTAATCCCAGAGCATGAAGCTGTTAGAAGCAAAGCAGGTCTTTTTGATGTATCTCACATGGGATGTATTTGGGTAATAGGAAAGGACGCAGAAAAGTTTCTTAACTACTTGTTGACCAATGACATCAGCAAGATGACAGACAATCAAGTAATGTATGCTTTAATGTGCTATCCACATGGCGGAGTTGTAGATGACCTATTGACTTACAGAATAAAAGATGGAGAGTATTTCCTAATTGTAAACGCTGCCAACATTGAAAAAGACTATAACTGGATTATGGATAAAAAAGAAGGCTTTGATGTTGAAATTGAAAACAAATCTGATGAAACCTCCATACTAGCCTTACAAGGGCCAGAGGCAGTTAACATCCTTCAAAAACTAGTAGATATAGACCTATCTGAAATTAAATCCTTCCATTTGAGAAAAGATGTAAAGGTAGCTGGAGTCAATGCCATAATTTCCCGAACAGGATATACTGGTGAAGATGGCTTCGAAATCTATGTAGATAATGAAGGAGTTATTAAAATCTGGAATGAATTATTAAGAGTTGGAAAAGATTTTGGATTGAAACCTGCTGGATTAGGCGCTAGAGATACTTTAAGGTTTGAAGCAGCAATGCCACTTTATGGCCAAGAAATATCTGAAGATATAAATCCTTTGGAAGCAGGCTTGAAGTTTTTCGTAAAACTAAATAAAGAATCTGATTTTATTGGGAAAGAAGCATTAAAGAAGGCACAAGAAGAAGGATTAAAGCGCAAGCTAGTTGGTTTTGAACTTAAAGAAAGGGGAATCCCAAGAGAAGGCTATGAAGTTCAAAAAGATGGCAAGAAAATTGGCCATGTAACAACAGGCTATATGTCACCTACATTAAAGAAAAGCATTGGTAATGCTTTAATAGACATAAAAGAAGCAGAAATTGGAAACGAAATAGATATAATCATTAGAAATAAACCTGTTAAAGCGGTTATTATTGACAGGAAATTTTTAAAAAATAGATAAAAATTTATAGGAGGGATTTTATATGAAGGTATTAAAAGATTTATATTATACAAAGGATCATGAATGGATTAGAGTTGAAGGAGATTTTGGTTACATTGGAATTACAGATTATGCTCAAAATCATTTAGGCGACATAGTATATGTTGAACTTCCAGAAGTAGATGATGAATTTGAAAAAGAAGAAGCTTTTGGTGCTGTTGAATCTGTAAAGGCAGCATCAGACTGCTACATGCCAATAAGTGGTAAAGTTGTTGAAGTAAATGAAGAATTAATTGATGATCCAGGCCTATTAAATGTTGATCCTTATGAAAATTGGATGATAAAAATAGAAATTTCAGACAAGGCAGAATTAGATGATTTGATGACAAGTGAAGAATATGAAAATTATTTGGCTGAGGAGGAATAATATGAAGTATCCATATATTCCCTCTACTCCTGAAGATGAACAGGAGATGTTAAAAGCCATAGGGTTAAATTCCCTAGACGACCTCTTTAGTGATATTCCAGAAGAATTCAGGTTAAAAAGGGAACTAGATTTGCCAGAATCTAAAAGTGAATTGGAAGTAAGGTCCTACTTGAATCAATTGGCAAGAAAGAACTGCTCTACCAGTGAAATGGTATGCTTCTTAGGTGCTGGAGCTTACGACCACTATATACCTTCAGTAGTTAATAATATCATATCCCGCTCTGAATTCTACACCTCCTATACACCTTATCAGCCAGAAATAAGCCAAGGAACATTGCAATATATATTTGAATTCCAAACCTTAATATGCAGGTTAACTGGAATGGATGTTTCCAATGCTTCCTTGTATGACGGAGGTACTGCTATTACAGAAGCAGCTTTAATGGCAGCATCCTATACAAGGAAAGGGGACCTATTAGTTTCCAAAGCAGTTAGACCGGAAGCTAGACAAATCTTAAAGACCTATGCACACTGTCAACACTTAAATGTTATAGAAGTTGAAATTAAAGATGGGGTTACAGATTTAGAAGATTTAGAAAAGAAGATAAGCGACAATACTGCTTGCGTAATAGTTCAAAGCCCTAACTTCTTTGGTATAATTGAAGATTTGAAGGCAATCGGAGAAGTAGCTCATAAAGGTAAGAAAACTGTGTTTATAGCCTCTGTGGATCCAATCTCTTTGGCAATTCTTAAGAAACCAGGAGAATTAGGCGTAGATGTTGTTGTTGGAGAAGCCCAAGGAATGGGTATACCACTATCCTTTGGAGGCCCATATCTAGGATTTATTGCTGCTAGAAATGAATATTTAAGAAAGATGCCAGGAAGGATTGTTGGAGAAACCGTAGATAGAAATGGTAAGAGGTCTTATGTACTTACTCTTACAGCTAGAGAACAACATATTAGAAGAGAAAAGGCTACTTCAAATATTTGCTCTAACCAAGGATTGAATACATTGGCAGCAACTGTCTATATGGTAACTATGGGTAAGGAAGGATTGAAGGAAGTTGCTTTACAATGCATAAAGAAAGCCCATTATGCCTTCGAAAAGATGACAGCTTCAGGAAAATACAAACCACTATTTAACAAGCCATTCTTCAAGGAATTTGCAGTAACTTCTGATATAGACCCAGATACAATAACTGAAGCGTTGAAGAAGGAAAATATCATAGGTGGATACCATTTAGGCAAAGATTATCCCCAATATAAGAATGCAGTCCTCTATGCAGTAACTGAAAAGAGGACTAAGGAAGAAATCGATAAATTATGCAGGGTATTGGAGGGGATATAATGAGAGATTACAATAAGCTTATATTCGAATTGTCGAAACCGGGCAGAAGGGCTTTCAGGCTACCAGAACTAGATGTTGAAGATAAGGATATTAAAGAGCTTATTCCAGAAGAATACCTATCTGATAAAGAGCTTGATTTCCCTGAAGTTAGCGAAGTAGATGTAATAAGGCATTTTACAAACCTTTCAAATAAAAACTATGGCGTAGATACAGGATTTTATCCATTGGGTTCCTGTACTATGAAATACAATCCAAAGATTAACGAAGAAACACCAAGATATGACGGATTTGCAAACTTACATCCATATCAACCAGAAGACTGTGTTCAAGGTGCTTTGCAATTAATGTATGAATTGGATAGAGCACTATGTGAAATATCAGGTATGGATAAGATGAGCTTGCAACCAGCAGCAGGTGCCCATGGAGAATTAACTGGTGTAATGGTCATCAAAGCATACCATGAACATAATGGCGACTTTAAACGTGACAAGATAATCGTACCAGACTCTGCCCATGGTACTAACCCAGCTACAGCAGCTATGGCTGGATATAAGGTAATTGAAATTAAATCCAACAAAGATGGTCTAGTAGATGTTGACGCCTTGAAAGCTGTAGTTGGCGAAGACACTGCTGGATTAATGTTAACAAACCCAAATACTTTAGGTATATTTGAAAGACAAATCAAAGAAATAGCTCAAGTTGTTCATGATGCAGGCGGACTACTATATTATGATGGTGCCAATGCCAATGCTATCTTAGGTCATGTAAGGCCAGGAGACATGGGATTTGATGTTGTTCACTTCAACCTACACAAGACATTCTCAACACCTCATGGCGGCGGTGGACCAGGTGCAGGGCCAATTGGAGTAAAGAAACATTTAGTAGATTTCTTGCCAGTTCCAATTGTACAAAAGGATGGAGATAGATATTATCTTGATTATAATGTTCCACATACCATTGGAAAAGTTAAGGATTTCTTTGGACACTTTGGCATACTTGTAAGGGCATATACCTATATCTTGACAATGGGTAGAGATGGATTGAAGAAAGCAAGTACAATGGCAGTATTAAATGCGAACTACTTAGCACAAAAATTGAAAGAATATTACGATTTGCCAATTGATACAGTATTTAAGCATGAATTTGTACTTGGAGGTCTAAAAGACCAATTATCAGAAGTAACAACATTAGATGTGGCAAAGAGACTCCTAGATTATGGCTTCCATCCACCAACAGTTTACTTCCCATTGATTATCAATCAAGCTATAATGGTTGAACCAACAGAAACAGAATCTAAAGAAACATTAGATGAATTTATTGAAGCTATGATTAAAATTGCAAAAGAAGCAGAAGAAAATCCACAATTGCTCAAAGAAGCACCTCACAATACTGTTGTAAGCAGGCCAGATGAAACTAGAGCAGCTAGAAATCCAATACTAAAATATGAAGGGTAGGGGTGAATTGATTGACTAAAGCCATTGCAGTTATTGGTGCTGGTCCAGGAGGATATGTAGCTGCAATTAGAGGAGCTCAATTAGGTGCTAAGGTATTCTTAATTGAAAATAGAGAAGTCGGGGGTACATGCCTCAATAGGGGCTGTATCCCCACTAAAACATATTACAGAACTGCTGAGATAATGTCAAATTTTAGAAAAGCATCAGAGTTTGGAATTGAAGCAGGAGAATTTAAATTAGATGGGAAAAAGCTTCTCGAAAGAAAAAATAAAGTAGTTAGTACATTAGTGAAGGGAATTGAACAGCTAATTTCTTCTTATAATAATATAGAGCTAATTAGAGGAACAGCATCTATAAAAGATAAAAATACAGTTATTGTAAAACTGTTTAATGGGGATATTAGGGAAATTAAAATAGATAACATAGTTATAGCTACAGGTTCCAAGCCCCAGATGACTGAAACAAAGGGAGTGGACCAAGAGGGTGTAATTACATCTGATGACATCCTTGAGATGGACAAAATTCCAGAAACACTAATTGTCATTGGCGGTGGAGTTATTGGTTTAGAGTTTGCTAGTATTTATCAAGAACTAGGTTCCAAAGTTATTCTCCTTGCATCAAGAATATTAAAAAACATAGATATGGAAATATCAAAAAGGCTGCCAATATTCTTTAAAAAGCGTGGCATGGAAGTATATGTTGATATTAGGGCAAAGGAAATCGTAAAGGAAGGAGATAAATTAAAAGTAATTGCAAAGTTCAAAAACAAAGATGAAGAAATAGAGGTTTATGGAGATAAAGTACTTATAGCTTCTGGCAGAAGCCCATTAGTTGAAGGGTTGAACTTAGAAGATGTTGGAGTAAAATACGATGAGATTGGTATACATGTAGACAAGGATTTTATGACCTCTGTTGAGGGGATATATGCCATTGGAGATGTTAATAATGTTGGAATTCAGCTAGCTCATGTGGCTTCAGCACAGGGCGTATATGTAATGGAGAAGATAATGGGCCTTGAGCCTGACATAAATCTTGATGTATATCCAAATTGTGTATTTACTTTCCCAGAAGTAGCTTATGTAGGAAAAACAGAGGAACAATTAAATAAATCAGGCATAGATTATAAAGTAAGCAAGTTTATGTTTGCAGCCAATGGAAAGGCTTTGACTTTAGGCGAATCGGAAGGTTTCATTAAAGTATTTTCTACTCATGATGGCAGTAAAATTTTAGGAGTAACCATAGTTGGCCCACATGCCAATGACTTAATACACGAAGGCGCTATTGCCATTGCAAATGGATTAGATGTAAAAAGCATAGAAAGAACAATTCATGCTCATCCAACCCTTTCAGAGGCGTTTTATGAAGCAACACTTGGCTTGGTAGGCTCAGCTATTCATATTGCACCTCCGAAGAAGCCTAGAAAATAAAATATGGGTAAGGGGGACAGTTTGCTACTGCCCCCTTTTTATTTAATATAAAAGATAAGGAGAGATTATGATAAGTTTAAGCAAGTATAAAATCTATATTTTATGCATGATAATATTCTTAATTATAGGATTTATGGTAATGGGGAAAAGTGAAGGAATTCTATTTGATTATGCAATATTAGAATATCTGCATCAAAAAACAAATCCAACATTATTAAAAGTCATGAAATTAATATCCTTTATAGGCTCGTATTTATTTATTACTCCTCTAATGACTGCTATTCTAATATTTAATTTTATTAAAAAGAATTATTATATATCTAAATTATTGATTCTATCTACTTTAGGAACTTGGATTTTAAACTATATATTGAAGCAAATATTTCAAAGAATAAGGCCCATTGATTTTTTTATAGTGGACCAAAGTGGCTTTAGTTACCCTAGTGGTCATACAATGGTGGCTACAACTTTTTATCTTACAAAAGTTTTTCTGTTAACTAGAAATATTAGGGACGAAAGTAAAAAGATATTCTACTATTTAATTGCATTCATTTTCATATTCCTAATGGCATTAAGTAGGCTTTATCTAGGTGTACACTGGCCAACTGATGTAATAGGTGGATTTTTAATAGGTTATGTATTATATAATACATATATATTTTTGATAAGGGAATAACTAAATTTATGTTATTTTTTTATTAAACTTCACAATCCATGAACTCCTTGCATATTCTAAAGTACCAGAAGAATTGCAGGGGGGTTTTTTTATGGATGTTCAATTAACTAGTTTGCATTATATATACCTAGTGTTCACTTTGTTAATCCTAGGAGTAATGATTAGGAAGCGGGATACAACATTAGTATGCATTTTAGGCATATTCTTGCTTGGTTTAATTGCTACATCATCCTTATATCAAGGTATAATGGGCGTTTTTAATTCATTCATTTATGCAATAGTAGAATTGATGGGAACGATTTTGATTATATCTGTTATAGTTGGCATGAGTAACATATTAGCTGAAACTGGAATAAGTGAAATGATGATAATGCCATTCACAAAGTTTATTAAAAGCCCTACACTTGCTTACTGGATTATAGGAATTCTTATGATGGTAATATCTTGGTTTTTCTGGCCATCTCCAGCAGTAGCATTAATTGGTGCAGTTATGCTTCCCGTTGCAGTAGAGGCAGGCCTTCCTCCATTAGCGGTTGCAATGACCATGAATCTATTTGGCCATGGAATAGCATTGTCAGGAGATTTTGTAATTCAAGGGGCTCCTAAACTTACTGCTGATGCAGCTGGTTTACAGGTAAGTGAAGTAATTTCAGCAAGTATTCCTCTTGTATTTATAATGGGCTTAGTAACTACAGTTATTGCATTTATAATGTTAAAAAGGGATTTAAAGACTGGAAAGCTAAAGATAGAGAGTAATCAAGTTGCTGTTGAAAATAAAATAGATAATAAAAATGGAAAGCTTTCCTATAAGACAAAGAAGACTTTGGCGTTTGTCATACCTGTTCTTTTTGCCATAGATGTTGCCATAATGTTTATTGTAAAATTGCAAGGTGGAGATGCAACAGCGTTAATTGGTGGTACTGCAATTTTCATACTTGTATTAGTGTCCATTTTAAATTATAGGAATAAGGCTTTAGAGGAAATAACCAAATACTTAGTTAAAGGTTTTAAATTTGGATTTGAGGTTTTTGGACCCGTAATACCTATTGCTGCCTTCTTTTACCTAGGTGATGAAGGGTTTATTAAAGTAATTGGAGATTTTTTGCCACAAGGTTCTCAAGGGTTGGTAAATGATTTAGGGCTATATCTAGCCAACATTGTGCCACTAAATGAGGCCATAGGTGCTGTAACATTAACTACAGTTGGAGCTGTAACAGGTCTAGATGGATCTGGGTTTTCAGGAATTTCTTTGGCAGGTTCAGTTGCAAGGTTATTTGGAATTGCCATAGGAAAAGGGATAGCAACTTTAACTGCTTTAGGCCAAATAGCAGCAATTTGGGTAGGAGGAGGAACATTAATACCTTGGGCGGTTATTCCTGCTGCTGCTATATGTAGAGTAGATCCTTTTGAATTAACTGCAAGAAACTTTAAGCCAGTAATCATAGGGTTAATTGTAACTACTATAGCTGCAATGTTCATTATTTGACAAATAAAAACGGTTAATATGTTAATTATTTGATAAAATATTTAGAAAATTTAATGTTGAAAAATTACCTAATTTCTGATATGTCAATAGAATTAGGTAATTTTTTCTTTTTAATATTCAAATTATTTTAAAAGCATGATAAAATATAATCAAAGGAATGTGAAAAATATGGCAATATATTATCTGCTGTCATTGCTTTTATCATTTAAAGAAAGGGGAATGAGGAATGAGCAGGCTTACTATCATTACAAATAACAAGGCACAACAAACTGTAGAAGAACTTTACAAGGATTTGGAAAGACGTATAGTTTCTAGTCCACCAGGATTATGTCCAATAGACTTAACTGCTTCCTTTGTAAAAATGAGTCATGCTCAAAGCTGTGGTAAATGTGTTCCATGTAGAATAGGCTTAGGGCAACTAATAAAGATGCTAGAAAATGTATTAGATGGAGAAGCAGATTTATCAACAATTGATTTAATTGAAAAAACTGCAAGGGCAATTTATTATTCTGCAGACTGTGCTATTGGATTTGAAGCTGCACACATGGTATTAAAAGGAGTACAAGGCTATAGAGATGATTTTGAAGAACATATATTGCGTGGAAGATGTAACAGTGGTTTGGAACAAGCAATACCTTGCGTATCTACATGTCCTGCAGGAGTAGATATACCTGGCTATATAGCATTGATAAAAGAAGGAAGATATGCTGATGCTGTAAGATTGATAAGGAAAGACAATCCAATGGTATATACTTGCGCATTAATATGTGAACATCCATGTGAAAGAAGATGCAGGAGAAACATGGTTGATGATGCTGTAAATATTAGAGGATTGAAGAGATATGCTGTAGAACATGCAGGAGATGTTCCAATACCTGAAAGGGCACCATTAACTGGCAAGAAAGTTGCTATTGTTGGAGGAGGGCCATCAGGTCTTAGTGCAGCATATTATCTTGCATTAATGGGACATGATGTTGAAATCTTCGAACAAAGAAAACAATTAGGCGGAATGTTGAGATATGGTATTCCTAGATATAGGCTTCCAAAGGATATTTTAGATAAAGAAATTAACACTATTCTTTCTGCTGGAATTAAAGTGCACACTGGAGTAACAGTAGGTAAAGATATATCACTTTCAGAATTGAGGAATAAATTTGATGCAGTTTACATTGCTATAGGTGCACAAACAGATAAGAAAATAGATATAGTTGAAGGTCAAGAAGTAGAAGGAGTCATTTCAGCAATTGAAGTATTGAGAAAGAAAGAAGAAAATGAACCATTAGACTTTAAAGATAAGGAAATCGTTATAATAGGCGGCGGAAATGTGGCAATGGATGCAGCTAGAACATCTATAAGGCTAGGTGCTAAAAAAGTTACAATTGTATACCGCAGAAGAGAAGTTGATATGACAGCAATGAGAGAAGAAGTAGAAGGTGCCATAGCTGAAGGTTGTAAGGTAATGGATTTAAGCGTACCTTATAAATTAGAAAAGGATGAAAATAACAGAGTAAAAGCACTTTGGGTTAAACCACAAATAATAGGTACAATTTCAAGTGGCAGACCTAATCCACGAGATGCAGAAACTGAACCAATTCGCGTACCATGTGATATATTGATTACTGCTATAGGTCAAGGAATTGAATCTAAGGATTTTGAAAAGGAAGGTATACCAGTTAGGAAAGGTGTAATAGAAGCCTTAGAATGGACTGGAGTAAAGGATGTACCAGGTATTTTCGCAGGAGGAGACTGTGTATTTGGACCAGCAACAGTTATTAGAGCCATTACTGCAGGAAAAGTTGCAGCAGCAAATATAGATGAATATTTGGGATTCCATCATGAAATAAAATCAGATGTTAAGATACCAGAACCAAGACAAATGGACAGAATACCTTGCGGACGTGTTAATTTGAGAGAAAGAGACGTAAAAGAACGTGTTAATGACTTTGAACTAGTAGAATGTGGAATGACAGATGAAGAAGCAAAACAAGAAGCTTCAAGGTGCTTAAGATGTGACCACTTCGGTCTAGGGGTATTTAAAGGAGGTAGGATTGACAGATGGTAAGCCTAATAATAGATAATAAAAGAATTGAAGTGCCAGAAGGTACAACAATACTAGATGCAGCAAGAATGAATCAAATACAAATCCCCAGCCTCTGCTATTTAAAAGGCTTAAATGAAATTGGTGCCTGCAGAGTGTGTTTAGTAGAGTTGGAGGGAGTAAATAGGCTGGTAACAGCATGCAACAACACTGTTGAAGAAGGTATGGTAATTCGCACCAACAGCCCTAGGGTTAGGGAAGCAAGAAAAATAAATGTTGAATTGATATTATCACAACATGATGCAAAATGTGCTACTTGCGTAAGGTCTGGTAATTGTAGTCTACAAAAAATAGCGAATGATTTAGGAATAATCGATGTGCCTTATGAAACACAGTTGCCCCGCTGGAGTTGGACAGAAGGATTTCCTTTAGTTAGGGACAATAAAAAATGTATTAAATGTATGAGATGTATACAAGTATGTGATAAGGTACAAGATTTACATGTTTGGGACTTATCCAATACAGGTTCTAGAACTACTGTAGATGTTTCCCACAACAGAAGAATTGAAGAATCGGATTGTTCATTATGTGGGCAATGTATTACCCACTGCCCAGTAGCAGCATTAAGAGAAAGAGATGATACAGATAAGGTTTATGAAGCTTTAGCTAAAGACGATGTAATAACAGTAGTACAAGTTGCTCCAGCAGTTAGGGCTGCATGGGGAGAAGAACTTGGCATAAATAGGGAATTTGCTACTGTAAAAAGGTTAGTAGCAGCATTAAGAAGGATTGGATTTGATTATATATTTGATACTACCTTCGCAGCAGACTTGACTATAATGGAAGAGGGCAGTGAATTTTTAGAAAGATTGCAGCACAGAAAAGATTATAAATGGCCTATGTTCACATCCTGCTGTCCAGGATGGGTTAGATTCGTTAAATCTCAATATCCTGATATGATTGAGCAATTGTCTACAGCAAAGTCGCCACAACAAATGTTTGGTGCAATATCAAAAACTTATTATGCTCATTTGTTGAATGTAGATCCATCTAGAATTTTCAACATATCTATCATGCCATGTACAGCAAAGAAATATGAAGCTAGCGTTTCGGTTATGAATTCAGCTGGAACTGGCCATGATGTGGATGTTGTATTGACAACAAGGGAATTAGCTCGAATGATTAAGGCGGATAATATAAATGTTGAAGCTTTGGATGAAGAAGAATTTGATATGCCACTAGGATTGGGAACAGGAGCTGGAGTTATATTTGGAGTTACTGGTGGCGTTATGGAAGCAGCTTTGAGAACTGCATATTACATTGTAAATGGCAAGGATCCAGACCCAGATGCATTTAAAGATGTAAGAGGAGAAGAAGGCTGGAAAGAAGCTACTTTTGAATTAGGAGGAAATAAATTAAAAATAGCAGTTGCCAGTGGATTGGGTAATGCAAGGAAACTAATTGAGGCAATAAGAACAGGCAAAGTAAGCTATGATTTTGTAGAAATAATGGCATGCCCCGGAGGATGTGCAGGTGGCGGAGGCCAACCAATTGAAGATGGCTTTGAATTAGCAGATGAAAGAGGAAAGGTATTATATGGTCTAGATAAGAGAAGTAATATACGATTTTCACATGAAAATCCAGCAGTTATAAAATGTTATGAAGATTTCTTAGGGAAGCCATTATCCCATCGTTCCCATATGTTGCTTCATACAAATCAAAAAGAATGGTAATTTGAAGAGGAGGTCTCTAGACAATTCGTTTAGGGGCCTTTATAATATAATGAGGCATTGAATTCAGGAGGTAAATCAAAATGAAAAGGTTTATTGCATTGTTATTAATAATAGTTTTGATGTTGTCAACAGCAGCATGCAGTAAAAATGAAACTGCCAATAAAGGCAGTTTAAATAATCAAACTGAAACAGCAGATGAAAATCCTGCTAATACTGAAAACGAAACTGCTAATGAAATCACATCAGTGAAGTTCTGCTATCAAGATGGCACTCCTGCATTAACTGCTGCTAAGTTGGCAAAAGAAAGTCCAAACATAGATGGAGTAAAAATTCAGTATGATATGACTAATGCTCCTGATGTATTAACTACAAAGGTTTTAAAGGAAGAAGCAGATATTGCAATTGTTCCATCTAATTTGGCAGCACAAGCATATAACAAGGGATTAAATTACAAAATAGTTGGAACTGCTGTATGGGGTTCTTTTTACCTTGTAGGGACTGAGGAAATCAATGATTTCAGTGAGTTGAAAGGAAAGGAGATTTATACATTTGGCAAAGGGCTTACTCCAGATATTGTATTTAGATTGGTATTATCTAAAAATGGCATTGATCCAGATAAAGATGTTACATTAAACTATTTGAATGCTGCCACTGAAGTAGCTCCTGTATTTATAAGCGGTAAGGCAAAATTGGCAGTATTTGCTGAACCAATGCTTACAACAGTTCAAATGAAAAAACAAGATGCAAAAGTATTATTTGATATAAACGAAGAATGGGGAAAGGCAACTGGTACTAAAATGGGTTATCCTCAAGCAAGTTTAATTGTCAAGGGAGATTTAATAGAAAACAACAGGGATTTCGTAGAGAAATTCATCGAAGCCTATAAAGAAAGTAGGACTTGGGCAAAGGAAAATCCAGAAGAATTAGGTAAATATGCAGAAGAAGTTGGAATCAGCGTTGCTAAAGAAACTATAGAAAAGGGCATCAGGTGGAACAGTGTTGAAAGCTTTGATGTAAAGGATACCATAGATGAATATGAAGCTTATTTCAAAGCAATATTAGATTATGATTCTGATTTTATCGGAGGGGAAATTCCTGATGAAAACATATACTATAAAGAATAGGGGATTTTCCCCTTCTTCATTGGCTTCCAAGGCCCTAATAATTATCCTTTGGATAGTTTTATCTAGAATAATAGATAATGAAATTATTTTGCCTACCATTAGCAGTACTTTAGAAGCATTAGTTAAAGTAATTAAAAAACCAGAATTCATAAATATATTAGGTCATTCAATATTAAGGAGTTTAATTGGCTTTATAATTTCCCTAGTTATAGCAATAGTAATAGGGATATTATCTAAATTTTCCAAGTTTGTACACGATTTAATGGTTCCAGTTGTAAGGTTTTTAAGCACTACACCGACTATTGCCATAATAATATTAGCCCTTATATGGTTTAGCAATGAAATAGTACCACTAATCGTAGGTTTTATTATGGTCTTCCCTGTATTGTATGAAACTGTCTTAAAATCGATTATAAATGTTGACAATAAGATTTTGGAAATGGCAGAGGTGTACAATGTAAATAGATTTAATATAGTAAAAGAAATATATCTTCCAAGCATATTCATTAGTCTAGGCAATATTTTGTCGTCCTCAATAGGTATTAATTTAAAAATGGTAATAGCAGGAGAAGTGCTTTCTCAACCAAAATATGCAATAGGTTCTAATTTACAGATACAAAAGATGTACTTAAATACACCAGGAGTTTTTGCATGGATTATAATAATACTTGTTATAAGTAAAATGTTTGAGTATTTAATGAAAGGATTAGTGTCATGTATAAAGTCGAGAACATATCTAAATTCTTTGGAGAGTTAAAGGTGCTGGATGGCATATCGCTGGATTTTCCAGAGGGTAAAACAACATGCATATTAGGGCCATCAGGATGTGGAAAAACTACTTTATTAAATATATTAGCTGGATTTATACCTGTAGATTCTGGCAAGCTATATGGTTTTAATGTGGATAAATCCTATATATTTCAAGAAGATAGGTTGATTCCGTGGAAGACTGTTAAAGATAATTTGGAATTCGTGTTAAAAGGGAAGATAGATAAAAGAAAAATCCAGGAATTGATAGATTTCTATTTAAAAATCTCCAATTTAGATGAGTATAAGAATTATTATCCCCATAAACTTAGTGGCGGAATGAGGCAGAGGATAAATATTTTAAGGGCTTTCATGTATCCTTCAAAACTTATACTAATGGATGAACCATTCAAATCCCTTGATATAAATACTAAGATGGTCTTAATGGATTTTTTTAAAGATTTAAGAAAGAGAGACAGCAAGACTTGCATAATGGTTACCCATGATATAGATGAGGCTGTAGAACTGTCGCACAGGATAGTTATTTTTAGCCAAAAGCCCACAAAAGTAATAAAAGTTATGGATGTGGAAAATTATGGCGAAAGGGCCAATTTAATAGATGAAATAAATGATGAATTTAAAAAAATGGGATGGTAGTAAACCATCCCATTAAATATCTATGCCTAAGAATTTTTTAACTAGAATACCTATTACAAAGGATAAGGCTGCTACAGAGATGCTTATTGTAGCCATTTCAAGAAATCTCTTCTTAAAAGGCAAGTCCTTTGCAACAGATATATAAAAAGTAAATAATAATATTACCAATACTACGATTATCAACATGCTAATCAATGCTAGCATGAATCTATTAGTTGGAAATACAAGATATGGCAATACCAAAAGTATTACTGCAAATATATACATTATTCCAGTATATAAAGCAGATTTTTTTGCATCAGCGTCGCCTTCTGACCTAGCAGATAAGTATTCAGATGATGCCATGGACAAAGTTGCTGATATTCCTGTTATTAATCCAGACAACGCAACAAGCCTATTGTTTTGAAGGGCAAAACTTAATCCTGCTAAAGTTCCTGTTAATTCTACAAGTGCGTCGTTTAATCCCAAAACCATGGAACCTACATATTGCAAACGGTCTTCATCTAGCATATTTATTAATGCCATTTCATGTTCCTGCTCTTGTAAATAAACCTTACTAGCTTCAGGTATTTCTTTAGATAGTTCTTCATACACTTCTTGAGAAGTTTCTTCTCCATTTTCCATAATTTTAATTACGAAAGTATATCCAAAGATAATGCTTAAAATTGAATATAGAAATACTTTTAACTTATTTGGAGTTAAAGACTTTTTAGTGTATTTTCCCCAAAGCTCACTGTGGGATTTTTCTTCGTTTGCAATCCTTCTTAGAATTTCCTTATCAGACTGCTTTTTAACTCTTTTTGATAAGTTCATGTAAATAGCATGTTCTGTAATTTCTGATTGCTGCAGTTTTAAAATGGTTTCCATGGCTTTCGATGATATTACATTGTTTTCCATGATATTTTACCTCCAACTACTATTATATTTATAAATGCCATTTTACTAAAATATACAATAGTGTCATTTTTTTGTCAAGTTCAGTAAAATTTGTATCATTTGCCTATCTTAATACATCTCTGCTTTTTTCTTCAATAAACTGATTAGTATAAAGTCTATAATAATATCCCTTTTTCTTCATTAATTCCTTATGGTTTCCTGATTCAATTATTTTTCCGTCTTTAATAACAAGTATCCTGTCTGCATTTCTAATGGTTGAAAGCCTATGGGCGATGACAAATGATGTTCTTCCTTCGAGGACCTTGTTTATAGCGTCTTGAATTATCTTTTCAGTCTCTGTATCTATAGAAGAAGTAGCTTCATCTAGTACAAACAGCTTTGGATTCCTTACTATTGCCCTTGCAAAGGATATAAGCTGTTTCTGTCCTGTTGATAACAATCCGCCACCTTCGCCAACTTCAGTATCATATCCTTTTTCCATTTGCATTATGAATTCATGGGCGTTTACCAGCTTTGCAGCATTTATTATTTCCTCATCTGTTGCATTTAGGTTTCCATATCTTATGTTTTCCTTTATAGTACCGCTAAATAGATGAGGAGTTTGCAGTACATAGCCCAAATTTTCATGAATCCAGTTTTGAGGCATATCTTTGTAGTTTATACCATCTATTAGAATTTCTCCGCTTGTAGGCTCATAAAACCTGCATAATAGGTTTACTATAGTTGATTTGCCTGCACCTGTTTCTCCAACTAATGCAATTGTTTCTCCGGGTTCAACCTTTAAATTGAAGTTTTCAAGCACCTTTTCCCCATTTTTATAGGTAAAGCTTACATTTCTGAATTCTACAGCCCCTTTAATTTCTGGCCAGTTTTCTTTCTTAGGATTTAGCAAATCTCCGTATTTTTCTACGACATCTTCCCTATCTTCTATGTCTGGTTTTTCATTTAGTAGTGAGAAGACTCTTTCAGCAGAGGCTTGAGCGCTTTGAAATTCAGCAAAAATAACTGCTATTTGGCGTATAGGCTCATAAAACTGAGTTGTATAAGAGATAAAAGCAACCAATGTACCATAGGATATTGCATTTAATAAAACGCTTTTTCCTCCATAGTTTAATACAAATGCTGTACCAATGCTTGATAGTGAAAGTATTATTGGCAAATATACAGAAGATATAACTGTTGCCCTAATTGAAGAATCCCTCATGGAAGATGTGATTTCAGAAAACTCCTTTAGATTAATATCTTCCCTTACTAGAGTTTTAGTAGTTTTTGCCCCTTGAATATCTTCATTATATGCAGCAGTAATCCTAGAATTTATTTTTCTTACTTCTCTTTGGGCCTTTAATATCTTTCTTTGGAAGTAGAAGCTTACAAATGCTACAAAGGGAAGTACAGAAAAAGTAATGAGAGCCAATTTATAATTAAGCCTAATCATGGAAATAGTAACTGCTGTCATCATGGAAAATCCCCATGCTAAATCTACTAGGGACCATGATATGGTTTCAGATAGCCTAGTAATATCTGATGTCATCCTGGCCATTAGCCATCCTACTGCTTTATCATCATAGTAAGACAATGGAAGTATTTGGAGCTTTTCAAAGCCTAGTTTTCTAATATCATAGGCAATTTTTGATTCCAACTTTCCTGCTAAATCAATGAAGAAGTAGGTAGAAATAGCCAAGGTCAATACTGCTATAAAATATATCAATGCAAATTTTTCTATGCCATTTAAATTGTGTTTTTCAACAAAATTTTCTATAGCATATTTTGATAAAAGGGGAAAGACTGCATCAAGAAGCCCAGATATTATCATAAAAAATGTTATTCCAAAGAATAAACCTTTATACGGTTTTAGATACTTGAAAAAATTCTTCCAGATGTTTAGCTCAATTTTTTCATAATAGGTATTTTCTTGCATTATTGCACCTCCTAGGATACTATTTCATCATCTATGGAACTTTGAATTTCGTATATTCGCTTGTACAAACCTTCTTCTTTGATTAATTCATCATGGGTGCCTCTTTGAACTATCCTACCCTTATCAATAACTAATATTTGGTCTGCTTCTGATACAGTTGAAATCCTGTGGGATATTATTATTGTTGTTGATTTATTTTTCCTTTCCTTTAAAGCTTTCCTTATGGAAATATCTGTTTCTGTATCTACAGCTGATAGTGAGTCATCGAATATTACTATTGGGCATTCGTTTATAATAGTTCTTGCAATGGCCATTCTTTGCTTTTGACCACCTGATAAGGAAACCCCTCGTTCTCCGACTAGCGTTTCATATCCCTTTTCAAAGGATTTAATATCATCATGGATAGCTGCAGTCTTTGCAGCATTGATTACCTTTTCATCAGGTAAAGAAGGGTTTGCTAGCTTAATGTTTTCTTTGATAGTTTTTGCATAGAGGAATGGTTCTTGAAGAACTAACCCAACATTTTTCCTTATCCAGCCCTTGTCTATGGTCTTTAATTCTATGCCATCAATTTTTATAGAACCTTCGTTATAGTCATATAATCTGGCAAGCAAATGAACCAAGGAAGATTTACCTGAACCAGTAGGTCCAATAATGGCTAAGGTTTCACCAGCTCTAACCTTGAAGGAAATATTTTTAAGAACAGGCCTATTATCTTCGTATTGGAATGACACATTATCAAATTCAATATTTCCCTTAATCTCAGGTTTCAAGTTGTTTTCATATAATATTTCTATAGGTTCATTAAGTATTTCTTCAATTCTATTTAATGAAACAAAGGCTTTTCCCATATCGGTTAGCAATCTTCCCAACTGCCTTACTGGCCATACTAGCATATTGATGTAGCTTATAAATGCAACATAGGAACCTAGGGAGATTTCACCTTTATAGGTTAAAATTCCACCAAAAACAACAACAATTCCTACTTGTGCCATGCTGAAGAAATCAGAAATCCCCCAATAAACAGCCAATTCATTTATTAACTTATAGTTGAGATTCATAAAATTATTGTTTTTTTCTTCAAACTTCTCTATTTCAAATCTTTGCCTTGCAAATGCCTTTACTACCCTTATACCAGTAAGGTTTTCTTGTAGGACAGTAGTCATCCTTGCTTCAGCTTCATCGACAGATTCAAAGGACTTTTTAATTTTAGTGAAAAATATAAGGGCAAAGGAAAATGTAAAAGGCAACATCACAATCGAAATTAGTGCCATCTTTATATTGATGCTGAAGATTATGGCGATTATAAAAATTAACATAAACAATGAACCAGAGATTTCTACTAGCTGTATTGCCAAAAACCTTCTTATGGTGTCTACATCAGAAGTACATCTCTGCACTAACTCGCCTGTTTCAGATTTTACATGGTATTCATAAGGAAGCCTTTGAATATGGTCATAGAGATTATCTCTTATTCTCTTGGCAGTATTTTCAGCAGTTATGCTTGATAGAGTACTTCTTAAGAATATAAACAAGCCTCTTAAAATGGCAATAGAAACAATAATAATTCCTATAACCCATAAATTGTTTTTTAAATATTCTTTTCCTCCTAATAATTCGATAATCTTTTGGAAATATATGGACTCAATGGCTTTGTCGCCAATTATGCTGTCTATTGTAGTTTGAAGCACCAAGGGAGTTAGAGTAGTGAATAGTTGTGAAATAAGTATTGACAGCATTCCCAGGAAATAAATGAGCCTATAGCCTTCCATGAATTTTACTAATTTTTTTAAGTTCTTCATTTTCTCCCTCCTTATTAAAAAAACCATAGGAATAGACCTATGGTTATTTTGTATTAAAATAATTATTTCCATTATTCAAAAATACAAAAAACCACAGGCAAACACGCCTATGGTATAATTCCAGCAGCAAAAATTAAATAACATACCAAGGTCGTGTTTTCTTAACTATTAGTAATATTAAATTTTCTTTATTTTCAGTTATGATTCTTTTCTTTATCATTTAACACGACCTCCTTCCAGTTTTTGCTACAATGCCTACATTATCATTATATAGGATAATTAAAAAAAATCAAGAATATTTTTTAACAATAATAGGGGCAAAGATTATTTGCCCCTATTATTAGAAAGTAGTCTGTTAAACCAATTGTTGCCCTTTTTATTTAATATCCTGTAAAACCCCTCAATTTGAAGGTTTTTTTCATCACACAAGCTTTTTATTTCTTTCTCTAGTTCGCAGGGTACCTTTGCTGCTGTACCGCAGCTTGAGCTTACCTGCCTTGGAACAGGCATTAATTTTACATCAATGCCCTTGTTTTTTAGAACCTTTTCAAAAATTAATGCATGCTGGGTAATATGAAAAGTTACTACGCAATAATAATCATCCATTTAATCACCTGTTTATTATAAGCTTATATTCTCCGTTGTTTTCTTCAACGGATATATTAAAGCCTTTATTTTTTACAAATCTCGTAATATTTTCAACTGCCACCTTAGTATCAACCAATACTTCAAGATCAGTTTCATTGTTGTCTATGGCATTTTTAGTCATCATAACTGGTTCAGGGCAGGATCTTCCTCTAGCATCTATGACCTTAGCCATTTTTAGCAACCTCCTTAGTTTCAGACTTTTTAACTGTTCCCATGACTACAAAGTATGCTATAGCTAAAACAGCAATAATTCCAATTATTACTGCTATTCTTCCATTTAAAGTAGTTCCTTGGGCACTTGAAGCCAAACCAAAGTTGTGAGCAAAGGCTGCTCCTGCAATTAATCCTATTACAGTAATTCCTGCGTCTCCATCGCCTTGGCTTGCAAGTATAGTTTGCCTAATAGGGCATCCGCCAAGCAATACTGCACATAGCCCTACCAAAGTCATACCTAAAAAGTTCCAAAGATGGTCTGAATGAGCAATTGGCTGACCTGTAAAGCCTATCTTAAAAGAATTAAAATTAAGCACTAAGTTTCCTATTAGGTTGAATACTACAATTCCTATAATACCCCATAGATAATGAGTATCCTTTATTAGTATCATGTCTCTAAAAGCACCTGCAGTACAAATCCTAGTCCTTTGAAGTATGATTCCAACAACAGAGCCTAATATTAAGGATAATAAAACTGGTGCTGCCATTGAACCTGGACCTTCTTCACTGAATAGGATAAAGGCAGGTTTAACTATCAAGAAAATCAAAAGGACAATTGCAAAGGCTGGGAATATGAAACCCATAATTTTAGGCTGTTCTGTACTTCTTCCTAGGCTGTATCCTTTTTTAATAAATTGAACTCCGATAAAAATTCCAAATATATAGCCAATAAGCCCTACTACTGCATTTAAATCCCCATTTCCGATTCTAAGAAGCATTCTTAATGGACATCCTAAGAATACTAATGCACCAATCATTAGGAAAAACCCGAAAACGAATCTTATAAGTGGTGAAGAGCCACTTCTTACTTTAAAATCGCCTGTTAAATAGGATACTACAAATGATCCAAGGATAATTCCGATGATTTCAGGCCTTATGTATTGTACCGCAGCTGCTCTATGAAGACCTAAGGCTCCAGCTATATCTCTCCAGAAACATGCAATGCATATACCCATATTTCCTGGGTTTCCAAATTTTACAAGAATTGCACCAATTAGTCCGATGATTCCGCCAAAGATAAACATTTTTCGCTTGTCCGACATGCAATAACCTCCTTATTGAAAAAAATTTATCAATCTAACTAAATTATATATTTACAAAATCTTATATAGAAATAAAAAATATCTATAGCTTTTATAGGGCTATAGATATTTTTTATATGATTATTCAATTATTTCAAAAGGCACTCTTCTAATAATTTCATGTCCAATATCTTCAACACATTTTTGTGATAATCTATAATCCCTTCTTCTTTCATCTTCATAAGTTCCCTAGAAAGGGAAGGTCGTGGTATATTTAACAGTTCAGCCATTTTTTTTCGGCAAAATGGAAGGATTAGATATTTGTTTTTTTGCTTACTATATTCAAGTAAAATCATATTAGCTATTTTTTTCCTAATGCTGTCATAGGAAAGGTTAGTAATTCTTTCATTTAACATTAAGATTCTATTAGACAATACTGTTACAAAATTATTCAATACTTGATTATGCATTTTCATAAGGTTGATTATGTCGTTCTTATCAATATACATTATTTCACAGTCTGTGGAAGCAATTACAGTTGCAGGATATTTATGCCTTGATGAAAACACCAAAGCTTCTCCAAAGACATTTCCTGCTTCAAAGAAGTTTATGGTTACAACTTTTCCTGATGGGAATGGCTTATGGATTTCCACATTTCCATCTAAGATTATGCACAAACTGTTGCAATCTTCACCTTCTATGGCAATTACATCATTTTTTTTGAATTTTTTTATGCTATAGGGTATATTAGAGATTAGAGATATTATTTCTTCTTTAGGGACATCTTTAAATAATATGGTCCTGCTTAAAGGTTCTAAATATTTCTCCATTACATCACCTTTCTATTTGAAAGTTAGTTATATTATACCATAGTTTATTTATCAAACTTACTCTACAAGTTGTTAAGAGATTTTAACAAAGTAATAAATGATAATTTTTTAGTTAGTTTGTATTAAATATGGGTAATAATTATAAAAATAAAGGACAATCAATAAAAGAAAAGGAGTAAATATTATGAATGATATTTTGCTGATAAACAAGATAAGCCCGCAAGACTATTCAAATGAAAAAAAGAAGGTTTTCTTTTTGCTTGGTGGAATGAATATTTCAAAAATAGAAAATAAAGTAGTAGATGTATTACATAATGAGGGAAAAATTGACTTAAAAGATATTGTATTAAAATATAATGGAGTAGAGCTTAATATTGCGACCCAAGATATTCCCAATATCGTGAAACTTCTATGTAAAGAAAATATTTCAATTTATAGTATCTATCAGGTATATAATCCTGATTTATAAGATACAAAAAAGTACCTGAGGCATTTAGCTTCAGGTACTTTTTTATTTTTAATGTAATTATCCATTTGAATAAGCATATTATTAATGCAAGGGGGGATTTAATGAAGAAGAAGTTATATATGTCTGTATTGATAATTACCTTGGTTATGGTTTTTTTGATATTAGGAAATTTAACAAATAAAATTTCAATGAAAAATAAAATAAAATCTGAAGATGTATACCTTAAAAACAGTTCTGGTAATTATGTTATTCTAGTAGAAGTACATAATAAGAAGTTAATGTTAATAGATAGAGAAAATGAAAAAGTCATAAAAACTTATCCAATAGCTACAGGGAAACCATCATCACCGACCCCCTTAGGTACTTTTAAAATAGTTGAAAAAGCCCAATGGGGTGAAGGTTTTGGCACTAGATGGCTGGGACTAAATGTACCCTGGGGTAAATATGGAATCCATGGAACCAATAGGCCAGAATCAATAGGTGGCAACTTATCAGCAGGTTGTATTAGAATGAGAAATAAGGACGTTGAAGAATTATATTCATTAGTCGGATATAATACTACTGTAGTAATCGTAAATGGGCTTTATGGGCCATTTGGCCAAGGATTTAGAGTTTTAAAGCCTGGAGACAGAGGTTCTGATGTACTTGAAGTCCAAAAAAGGCTAAAACAAAAGGGATATTACCAAGGCAGTTTAGATGGAATTTATGGAGAAACCATGAAATCTGCCCTGATTAAGTTTTTAAAAGACAATAATATTCCATTAACAGATAAAATAACTGCGGAAATATATGAAAAATTAGACATTATTCTAATGGAATAGATGCTAAAAATGTGCTAAAAAAGATAGGCAAAGCCTATCTTTTTTAGCATTTTTACTATCTAGTTGTGTTAGTTGGGCTAGTGTTACCGCTTAAATTTTGTTGAGCCATTCTTACTAGGTTCTTTGTGATGTATCCACCAACATAACCATTTTGTCTTGATGGTAAGTTTCCTTTATCCATTGAATCATAATTTGCCATTCCTAGTTCAGAAGCTATTTCTAACTTCATTTGATTTAAAGCTTGACGAGCTTCTGGTACAAGAATTCTGTTATTTCCTGTCTTGTTATTTGCCATTCATTTAGTCTCCTTTCATAAATAATTTTGTAAAACTTTGGTGTAGTAGTAGTATGTGTATTAAAAAAATTAATAATCATGCAATATTATGAAGTTAATAATTCTGTTTCCAATATTTCCAAAATTATCAATGTAAAAAATCAAAAGATTAATTGTCAAAAAAAGTATTTCCCTGGAAATTTGCTCACACCTGTATTGTTGTAACACAAATTGTTTTTTTGCGTAATATGTAATGAGTAAATTCGTTAGGGGGAGAGGAATATGGATAGAGACTATGGTGAAAACAATAGACCATGCTGCCCAGGAAGCCTAGCTAGGGCATGTGTTCCATTTCAAACAATGAATCAAGTATTCAGCCCAAGGGAAGCCCTAAAAGCAGGAACTCTATTCCCTGAATTGGTAAATTCAAAATTCAATACAGGTGTTAGTGATTGGGAGAGGAGTTGGAAATATGATGGATAGGGCACAAATCGAATTATTAATGGAGATAATGGAAGTTTCCTTTGTATTAGATGAAACTGCTTTGTATTTAGATACTCATCCTGATGATGAAAGGGCATTGAGATTACACAATAATGCTTCGCAAAGATATCAAGAATTGAAAGAAATGTACCAAGCAAGATATGGCCCGTTAACAAATAGGGACATGAGCAGACTTCCTTGGGGTTATATTGATGGACCTTGGCCTTGGGAAGTAGATTTTAATAATTTCTAAAGGAGGATTAATATGTGGTTTTATGAGAAGAAGCTGCAATATCCAGTAAGAGTATATTCAACAAATCCTGCTTTGGCTGCAATGATAATAGAACAATTTGGCGGAGCAGATGGAGAATTGTCTGCTGGCATTAGATATTTAACTCAAAGATGGACTATGCCAACTAATCAAGGAAAAGCAATTCTAACAGACATAGGCACAGAAGAGCTTGCTCATTGGGAGATTATAGGTACATTGGTATGGAAGCTTGTGAAAGATGCAAAACCTGAGCAAATAAAGGGAACACCTTTCGAAGCACATTACGTAAATCATGGCAAGAGTCCATTTCCACACGATGCTGCAGGAGTACCATGGGAAGCAAAATATATTAACTCAAAGGATGACCCAATTGCTGATTTACAAGAAAATATGGCAGCTGAAGAAAAGGCAAGGGCAACTTATGAATGGCTCATCCGCATAAGCGATGATCCAGGGGTAACAGATACTTTAAGGTTTTTGAGGGAAAGAGAGATTGTCCATTTTCAAAGATTTGGAGAAACATTGAGGATAGTTCAAGAATATATTGATAGCAAGAAATTTTATTAGGCATTTATGATGAATAAAAAAGAAAAATAGTCTTCAATATAGAAAGAGAATCGGGGTTTTCCCGATTCTTTTATGTTGCGTTTTGTTTTAGGTGGTAAATTGGACAAATATTATTGTGATAGGTAGTTGTTAACAGAGTTAATAAAAAATGAGATACATTTTAATGTTTTTTGACATTTATTTCTTACATTTCTTATAATTATTGTTTTTGATTTAATTCCCTTTCTTATTAATCAAGTACCACTAGTGTGTCTTACTGTTCCATATAAATTAAGGAGTAACCTATTATAATACTGTAATCAAGAATTACAAATATTCTCTTAATCCTTCTCTGTTGAATCTAAAAACCAATCTGGACAGCCAATGTCCAACCAAAACTATGGGAATTAAAAAAATACCTACAGGTAGACTTATGAATAATAAGTCCAAATCAATAAGTTTAGCTGAAAACAAGCGATATAGCAAATAAATGGAATAAGGCAGAATGAGAAATAAGGCTGTAAGAACTCCAGGTGTATATCTCATAAGAAAAAGACTATGCCCTAAATGTGCAAAAACATGAACGAGCAGTGCTAAATTAAATCCGACAAAAAATAAATAATACTGTTTTTCAGCTGCTAACCAAGTTGCAGGAATAAAAACAATGAGTAATAAAAATACTGCGAAAGCAAATCGGTCTGATCGGATACTATTTAATGATTCGATACTTTTTTTAAATAGAGACGGTGTTTTTTGTTGGATATAATTATAGTTTTTCTTCATCCAAGATTCCACGAAAATAATTTCTTCTAAATCATGGATGATGAAAGCAATTAAAAACAACCATATAACAGAATTCAAGCTGATTACAGAATCCAACAAACTTAACATTACTCCCCTCCTCAGTTCAATTTGATTCTTGAACAAAGCACACAGGTCGGAAATGTATTGTTCCTTATGCATCTGGTAAATATTGAATTCACTGAATTACCGTCTGTTCCTTTGAATTTCTATTAGATTCATTTGCACACTTTTACATGTTCGAAGCCATTGCGAGCTTTTTCATTATTTGACTCAATTGGCAATAATGCTCTAAGATTATCATTCGATACTTTGGTGTACCTAACAACTGAAACCTTGATAGCTTCGGGTTCAAGACTCTTGGTTGAACAAAGGCAACTGGTCAGAGTATATTCCCAGCACATACTTTCGTTTCTCATTTGATTAGTCATACATTATTTTCTGTAGCTTAGTCACTATTTCAGTCATCTGTAGGCAGCCCCAAAGAATTTTACTATTCCATGTCATCATTATACAAAAAATATACCCATTACTCCCGAAAAATCTTGATTTATCAAATTTCTGCAGATAATTTTCTGATTCTAAATTAATTTTAGGAAAAGACCATGATAGATATTTCTTAAAATCCATTGTGTAGGTAAATAGAAAATCCTTCCATCAGAAGACGCAGTTACCTGACAGTGAAATCTCTAACCTAAGAGTGGGGGGGGGTGGACCATTTTCACCTAACTATAGCTAGGTCAATGGGAGATAATAGGTACATTCTGCCACGCTGTCGTGTCCACCATGTCCAGTTTGCAAGAAGATATAGCAGCTGAAGAAAAGGCAAGGATAACTTATGAATAGCTAATCCGCGACCTGTTTCTATTTTTGTCGTCGACCTTCAATAGCACAAAAACCCTTGGAGATTGACGACAAATTAAAATACTAAATTTCAACATTTAACAGAAATCGTTGAAATATTTAGACGCATCTGATAAAATAAAAAATAAGCAAATAAGCTGCATGTACTGGGTTTGGATTCTACCTATAAGGAATTGAAACTCTCCTCTTTCTACGAATTTTTCAGTCTTAATTTTTATGTTTGGATTCTACCTATAAGGAACTGAAATTGTGCATTATGCTTCATAAGGTTTATAACCTAATTAGTTTTTATGCTACCTATAAGGAATAATATCTACTACTGGTTACATTTTTTCATTGTACTTGACATTAAGATTTAATCTAAAATAATTTAAATCATAAAAGTTTATTTTATAACAAAAGGTTGTTATGAAATAACCTTTTTTATTTTTTGAAAAAATATAAATTTTAACTTATGAAAATTGCAGTAGTAAAATATAAATAAACAAGATATATAGTATTTGAATATAATAGTTAAATTAAAATCATAGGAGTGGTTAAATGGAAAGATTTAGGTTTCTTACTATTGAAGAATTAATAAATGAATTGGAAAATTATAAGTTTACTCAGCTACACATCCATCATACTTGGAAGCCTGCTCACAGTGCTTTTAATGGACAAAACCATATGCAGCTTCAAGAAGGAATGTATTACTATCATACAGTAGTCAATGGCTGGGAAGATATTGGGCAGCATTTAACTTTATTTCCAGATGGGAAATGGCTTACTGGAAGGCCTTTTAATAAAACTCCTGCATCCATATCAGGGTGGAATACTGGTGCCCTAGCTGTTGAAATGGTAGGTAATTTTGACTTGCCAGGTACAGGAGAGTTTAATAGCCAAGGATATGATAAGTTGGAGGGAAGGCAAAAGGAAGAAATACTAAAGTTAATAAAATATTTTATAGATAAATATGGAGAACATACTATTATTTTTCATCGAGACAATCCAAATACTACGAAAACTTGCCCTGGAACATCTTTAGATAAAGAAACTTTAATTAAAGAAGCAAAGCTCATTAATGAACCTTCTCCTTGGGCAAAAGAAGCTTGGCAGTGGGCTATAGAAAATGGTATTACAGATGGGACAAATCCCAAGGAAGTGGCAACAAGAGAACAGGTTATTACAATGATATTTAGAGCAATTAAGATGATAAAATAAGATTTATTATTGAAATAATCAAAAAAAGCTATAGATTCAACGGTTGATTTTATCGTGTTCAGTTGATAAAATAATGTAAAGGATACAAATGTGTCCAAGTTTTATTATGAAAGGGGGATTTATGATGAACGCAATGACTGCTGAAAACTTGAGATCTGCTTTTGGTGGAGAATCTCAAGCTCATATGAGATATAGAATATGGGCTGAAAAAGCTGAAAAAGATGGTTTCCCAAATGTTGCTAGATTGTTTAGGGCAACATCTGATGCTGAACAAGTACATGCAACATATCATTTCAAAGCATTAAAGGATGTAGTAGGTGATTTCTCAGTAACTTCAGGTGCAGTATTTGGATATACTTCAACTTCTGAAAACCTACAAGGAGCTATTAATGGAGAAGTTCATGAAGCTACTCAAATGTATCCAGCATACATAGCTGTTGCTGAAATGCAAAATGAACAAGAAGCAATAAGAGCTTATAAATATGCTATTGAAGCAGAAAAAGTTCATGCTAAATTATTTACAAAAGCAAAAGAAGCAGTAGATGCTGGAAAGGATTTAGAAGCTAAGACTGTTAAACTTTGTCCAGTTTGCGGATATGTCACTATAGATGGTGATGAAGACAAGTGCCCACTTTGCGGTGCTAAAAAAGATGTATTCATAGAATATTAATCATTATACTGCTAGATATGTTTCATATCTAGCAGTATAATTTTATTATTACATAAAGTTTAATGGGGTGTTTATTTGATAGTTGAAACAATTATATTATCATTCATAATAGGGAAACTACGAAGAGGCAGCATTAAAAATTTGGCAAAGCTAAATATTAATAAGTCTTATATATTTATCATATCTTTCATTATTGAAATTTTATCCTTAATCATCATTACCAGATTTAATTGGCAATTAAGCAGTATATTGGAAAGATATTTTCCCTATATTCATGTACTGTCTTACCTATTATTAATATTAGGCCTTGTGATGAATTATAATGAAAAAGGATTTAGGTTGGTACTACTTGGTACAATATTAAACTTTATGCCAATAGCCTTAAATAAAGGCAAGATGCCAGTATCTATTGATGCTCTAAAATTTTCAAGTTTATACAGTGAGTTAAAATTGTTAAAAGAAGGCAGAATACTGACTCATGTTCTAGAAAATGAAGCTACAAAGATGGGTATACTTGGGGACATAATTCCAATTCCCAAACCTTATCTATTACCAAAAATTATAAGCATTGGAGATATTTTCATTGCTTTAGGCTTATTTGTAGTTATTCAAAAATACATGCAAAAAGATTGAAAGGAAGCTAAATATTGTAAACCCTTTTTTAGGGTTTATTTTTTTATTTTTTGGCAGAATATATTTAGAAAAAGGAGGTAATGAATTGGAACCAAGATTAGTCATTATCGCCATAATTCCAGCTGCCATAATAATATTTGGAATTTATCTAAGTGACAGACACGACAGAGAGCCATTTAGAATTCTCCTTTTAACATATATATTAGGCGCCCTTACAGTTATTCCATCTATTATAGTTGAGGAAATACTTGTTTCATTTAACATATTTCCAGGAGTTTTGGGAGCATTTTACAATGCCTTTATAGTAGCAGCATTGACGGAGGAATATTTTAAAAGGCTAGCTGTCTTAAGATATCCTTATAGAACGAAGTTCTTCAATGAAAAGCTGGATGGAATAGTTTATTCCGTATTTGTTACCATGGGCTTTGCTACAGTGGAGAACATCATTTATGTTGCTTTTAGGTATACAAATAATCCTTTTATTGGGCTATATAGGGGCATATTTTCAGTGCCTGCCCATGGTGTTTTTGGGATAACGATGGGATATTACTTGTCGCTTTCAAAATTTGATACTGATATAGATAGAAAGAGAAAAAACATGAGAAAATCGTTGACTATGCCAGTTATCATGCATGGATTGTTTGACTTTATTCTAATGGCGGGCATACCAGAACTGACATTAATTTTCATCCCATACGTAATATTCTTGTGGGTATTAAATCAACGAAGATTGGCAAATTTTATGTATGATTCCAGAAATAGAGTTATAGGTTTGAAGAAAGAAAAATAAGCTTCTATTGTATAATATGGTGACAAATTATAAAATAAATGGTAGAATCAATCTACCATTTATTTTTTTAAGGAGATATCCATGAAAAGAAAGTTCAGTGTAATAATAATTCTTATTTTATCATTTTTTATAATTGGATTTATAAGTGCTATTTTTTTTGAGTACTATAGGGGCATAGATAGAGGAGGAGAAGCTGTTGTCAATTTAGACGAAGAAGATAATGATGTAGGGGATACTCAAGAGGAAGAAGAGATTCCCGAAGAGCCAAAGATATCCAATATAAAGATTTTAGCTGTAGGAGATATAATGTTTCATTCGCCCCAGTTTAAAGCTGCTTTTAACAAAGAAACTAATGAATATGATTTTACTCCAGTATTTAAACATGTGAAGAAATATATTGAATCAGCAGATATTGCCATTGGAAACCTTGAAACAGTAATTGCAGGAGAAGAATTTGGATACTCTGGATTCCCAAGGTTCAATTCTCCAGAAGCTGTTTTATTTGCCCTAAAGGATGCAGGATTTGATATCTTATCAACATCAAATAATCACTGCTTGGATCAAGGGAAAAAGGGCTTGATAAATACCATAGACAATGTTTACAAGCATGGAATGAAAAATATTGGTACGTATAAGGAAGAAAATAAGATTTTGATAGAAGAAATAGATGATATAAGAATCGCATTTCTGTCGTATACTTATGGCCTTAATGGATTGGATTCATTATTAACAGAAGAAGAATTGGGATATATGGTAAATTTAATTGATGAAGATAGGATTAAATCCCATATTGATGAAGCTAAGGCAAATGAAGTTGACTTAATAGTAGTAGTTATCCATTGGGGCAATGAATATCATCGGGAACCTTCTCAGCATCAAATTGAATTAGCTGAAAAAATAATAGACTGGGGTGCAGATGTTATATTTGGAAGCCATCCCCATGTAGTGCAGCGTTCACAAATAATAAATAAAGATGGTAAAGATAGATTTATCATTTACTCTATGGGGAATTTTCTCTCTAATCAAAGACAAGAAACCGTAGGAAATCGTTATACAGAAGATGGGATTATGGTTCAACTTGAAATAGAAAAAGATGTTACAAATAATGTAACAGTCATTAAAAATATACATTATATTCCAACATGGGTTTATAAATACAGAGATAATTTAAAGCTTGTCTATGAGATTTTGCCTATAAAGGATTACTTAAATGGCGAAATTGATATTGGAGATGAGGGCATTTTAAGAGAAAGAATTGAAAGGTCATATTATGATACTATGGACAAAATGCAGCAATTTTCGACTATTTCAGAATTAAATAATTAAATTAATATATTCATATTTAGCATAATTATTATATAATTATAGGTAGAAAAATAATTAAAGGTGTGGTTGACCTTGGAATTTATTAGAGGATTATTTTCCAACATGAGAATTAGAGATATAATCGATATTATTATTGTAGCAGTGGTTCTTTACAAGGTATTTACATTGATAAGAGAAACTAGAGCGGAACAGTTGATAAAAGGTATTTTTGCTATTTTTGTTTTTGAGAAAATAAGCGGTGAAGGATGGCTTGAGTTATATACTATTAACTGGATATTGAGAAATACCATGACAGTTGGAGTAATTGCCATTCTTATTGTGTTTCAACCTGAACTTCGTCGAGGATTGGAATACATAGGTAGGTCTAGTTTTTTTACTAAATCATTTCTTGAAATTAAAGGCGAAAACATCTCTAAAACAGTAGACGAAATTGTCGAAGCTTGTGCTTCCCTGTCTAGGCAAAGAATAGGAGCTTTAATTGTATTGGAAAGGGAAACTGGCCTAAATGAAGTGGCTCAAACCGGCACTATGATTAATGGCTTAGTTTCCAGCGACCTGCTCATCAATATCTTTATTCCCAATACCCCATTACACGACGGAGCAGTAATAATTAAAGATGATAGAATAAAAGCTGCTGCATGCTTTTTGCCTTTAACAGATAATATGAACATCAGCAAGGAACTTGGTACAAGGCATAGGGCTGCATTAGGCATTTCTGAAAGGTCTGACTGCCTAGCAATTGTAGTTTCTGAGGAAACAGGTTCTATTTCTATTGCTGAAAATGGCACATTGGCAAGGCATCTTGACACAAAGACACTTAGGCAGATACTAATGGATATGTATGAGCCCAAGGATGCACCTCAGAATTTGCTAGCTAAATGGAGGAGAAAAAATGAAAATGAGCAAGGAGAAAAATGATTTGACTTTAAAAATCTTTGCTCTTATTATAGCTTTTGCGTTGTGGAGCTATGTAATGAGTGAAGTAAATCCAGATAGAACTGATACAATTCGCAATATCCCTGTTGTATTCAACAATTTAGAAACCCTTGAAAGACAGGGCTTAGTCCTTATGGAACCAAAGGAAGCTACTGTTACAGTTAGAGTAAAGGGCAGAAAATTTGATATGGCAAATTTTGATTCTAAAAAGATTAAAGCCTTTGTTGATTTAAGTGGGTATGGAGAAGGGCAAATCAAAGTTCCAGTTCAAGTGGTTTTAGAGGATTCAAGCAATATTTCAGTAGAAAGAATTGAACCGTCAGAAATACTATTTAAATTTGACAAGTTAATAAGCAAGCAAAAAACTGTGACCATAAAAACTGTTGGAGAGTTGGGTCCTGATTATGTTTTAGGAGTCATGACAACAAAACCTGAAAGTGTATTAATATCCGGGCCTAAATCTTGGGTAAATGAAGTAGCTGAAGCAATTGTAGAAGTTGACTTAAGTGGAAGAAAGGAAAGCAGCCCAGATGTGACATTGCCTATTCAGTTAGTGGATGAAGATGGTGAAGTAGTTAGTGGTGTAAGCTATGAACCAACAGTAGTAGATGTAAATATTCCTATTTATAGAAAAGTTATAGTACCAATTGAATTGCAGACAGAAAATCATCTACCAGAAAATTATGAAATTACAAATGTTACTATTAATCCAAGCAGAATTGCTTTAAAAGGCGACAACAGTATCGTACATTTAACTTCTATTCAAACAAAGCCTATAGATATTAATGCATTATTAGAAAATCCAACAATGGAAGTTGAGTTGGATTTACCACCAAATGTATCTTTAGTCAATCCCAATGAAAAAATAATGGTTTCAGTTACAATTGAAGAAGTATCAGTAAAGACTTTTGAATTCTCTTTAAGAGAAGTATCTGTTAGAAACCTAGATGAAGATTATAAAATTTCTGATGAGGATTTATCGAAGACAATATTAGTTACCTTGAAAGGAAGCAAGCAGCTAATGGAAGAAATGACAAAAGATGATTTTAATGTTTATATAGATTTAAATTTATTAAAAGGAGGCGAGCATGAGGTATATTTGCAATTTGACTTGCCATGGGGAGTTACAGTAGAAAATGTTAGTCCTCAACCTATTGACATTCGACTTATAAGTGATTAATTTCACTGAAATATCATATTATTAAAGAAGAATTAGAAACATAAAAGAGGTGAAATAAAATGGCTAAATCATTTAACGATGTATTAGAATTGGCAAAACAAAAAGGTCCCAAAAAAATCGCTGTAGCCTGTGCCCATGATTTGGAGGTATTAATTGCAGTAAAAAATGCTGTTGAGCGTAGTATTATTGAGCCAATTTTAGTAGGCGATAAGGACAAGATATTAGAATTGGCCAAAGAAATAGGTTTAAACCTAGAAAACATTGAAATCATCGACGAAAAAGATAAGGAACAAGCATCCAGAATTGCAACAAGCCTTGTAAGCAGCGGGAAAGCTGACATTTTGATGAAAGGGCTTGTAGATACATCTATCATCATGAAGCAAGTCTTAGACAAGGAAATTGGCTTAAGAACAGGTAAAGTAATTTCACATGTAGCTGTTTTCAGTGTGGGTACTTATCACAAGATGTTTATGGTGACTGATGCAGCCATGAATATAGCACCTGACCTAAATCAAAAGAAGGAAATTATTGAAAATGCTGTAGAGTTGGCTAAAGCATTGGGGATTGAAAATCCAAAGGTAGCAGTATTAGCTGCGAAGGAAAAGGTATCACCTAAGATGGAAGCAACTGTTCATGCTAAAGAATTAGCGGAAATGAATCAAAGAGGAGAAATTAAAGATTGCATAGTAGATGGTCCTTTTGCTTTAGACAATGCTGTATCTAAGGAATCAGCAAAAATTAAGGGAATAACCAGCGAAGTTGCAGGAGATGCTGACATATTGCTTGTACCTGATATTGAAGCTGGCAATGTACTATATAAATCATTGACATTCTTAGGCAATGCAAAGTCTGCTGGAGTTATAATTGGTGCTAAATCACCTATCGTTTTAACTTCAAGGGCAGATAATGATGAAGCTAAATTAAATTCCATAGCATTAGCAGTTTTACTAGCATCAAAATAGGAGGGTTTTATGAGTAGGTTATTAGTTATTAATCCAGGGTCAACATCAACAAAAATTGCAGTTTTTGATGATGAAAATGTAATTTTAGAACAAACACTTAGGCATTCTGCAGAAGAAATCAATTCATATAAAAGAATCTACGACCAATATGAATTTAGAAAAGAAATAATTTTAAATGCCTTAAAAGAAAACAACATTCCTCTTGAATCTTTGGATGCTGTAGTAGGCAGAGGAGGGCTTCTAAAACCTATAGAAGGTGGAACTTATGAAATAAATGAAGCCATGCTTGAAGATTTAAGACAAGGAGCTAGGGGAGAACATGCATCAAATTTAGGTGCCATAATCGCAAATGAAATAGCAAAGGGCTTGAACATACCATCATTTATCGTAGATCCCGTAGTTGTAGATGAATTACAAGATGTAGCTAGGATTACTGGCCTTAAAGGGACAGAAAGAGTATCTATTTTCCACGCATTAAATCAAAAGGCTGTAGCACGAAGGCATGCTAAAAGCTTAGGTAAGAGATATGAAGATTTAAATCTTATAGTAGCCCATTTAGGCGGAGGAATCTCAGTTGGAGCCCATGAAAAAGGAAGAGTTATAGATGTAGCCAATGCACTAGATGGCGAAGGGCCATTCTCACCAGAAAGAGCAGGTGGCCTTCCAGTTGGACAAGTAATTGATTTATGCTTCTCTGGGAAATACACCAAGGAAGAAATAAGGAAAATGATAGTAGGAAAAGGTGGCATAGTTTCATACTTAGGTACCAATGATGCAAGAGAAGTATCTAAGCGAATGCACGAAGGAGATAAATATGCTGAATTAATCTATTATGCAATGGCATATCAAGTAGCAAAGGAAATAGGAGCCTGTGCTGCAGTGCTAAAGGGGAAAGTCGATGGAATTTTAATTACAGGCGGAATTGCTTATGACAAGGAATTTGTTTCCTGGATAGAAGAAAGGGTTAATTTCATTGCTCCCGTAACTGTTTATCCAGGAGAAGATGAACTTACTGCATTGGCCCAAGGAGGACTTAGGGTCCTAAGGGGCGAAGAAAAAGCTAAAATATATAAGTAATAGGATGGTAAAATTATGTTGAAAGACAAGAGGATAAGGATAATATCTGGTCATTATGGTAGTGGCAAATCTGAATTTAGTATAAATTATGCTGTGAAGTTGGCTGAAATGGGGAAAAAAGTTGCACTAGCAGATTTGGATGTCGTAAATGTATACTTTAGGTCAAGGGAAAAAGCTGATGAACTGGAAAGATTAGGAATTAGAGTAATAGCTGGCCAAATAGAAGCTCCAGCTTTAGATGTTCCATCGATTTCAGCAGAAGTATACGCTCCTTTGCAGGATGAAAGCTACGATTTTGTAATAGATGTAGGTGGAGATCCAGTAGGGGCTAGGGCCTTAGGAAGATATGTGGACTACTTTAAAGAAGGTAAGTATGATATGTTTTATGTTTTAAATGCCAATAGGCCTGAAACTCATACTGTGGAAAAGGCTTATGAGTACATGATTAAGATACAGGACACATCAAGGGCCAAGTTCACAGGAATTGTAAACAATACTCATATGTTAAAATCCACAACTGTGGAAGATGTATTAAGAGGACAAGAATTGGCTTTAAAGCTAAAGGAAAAAACTGGCTTGCCAATAAAATATGTTGCAGTGTTGGAACATTTAGTCCCAGAACTTCCCAAGGATTTAGAAGGAGAAATATTCCCAATAAAGCTCTACTTAAGGGATGAATGGATGTTATAAGCTTTTAACTTATTAATTAAGGAGGGTTAATATGGCAAAGGGTAGAGTAACTTTCGATGTTGACAGATGCAAAGGTTGTGAGCTTTGTACAACTGTTTGCCCAGTCCATATAATTGCTATGGATAGGACAAGGATTAATGCAAAAGGCTATAATCCAGCAACAGTAACCGATATAGATAAATGTATCGGTTGTGCAAACTGTGCAACAATTTGCCCTGATATAGTTATTACGGTTGAAAGATTTTAATTAAACTGTAAGGAGGGTTAACAATGGCAAAAGTACTTATGAAAGGTAATGAAGCTATAGGAGCTGCAGCTATTGAAGCTGGTTGTAGGTACTTTTTTGGTTATCCTATAACTCCTCAATCAGAATTACCTGAATATATGGCTAGAGAATTACCAAAAGTAGGCGGTGTATATTTACAAGCAGAATCTGAAGTAGCAGCAATTAATATGGTTTATGGTGCTGCTGGGGCAGGAGCAAGGGTTATGACATCTTCTTCAAGCCCTGGAATATCTCTAAAACAAGAAGGTATATCATATTTGGCTGGTGCAGAATTGCCATGCCTAATAGTTAATATAATGAGAGGTGGCCCAGGTCTAGGAAGTATTCAACCATCACAAACCGATTATTTCCAAGCTACAAGAGGTGGCGGAAATGGAGACTACAGATTAGTTGTATATGCTCCATCTAATATACAAGAAATGGTAGATTTGATTATTGAAGGTTTTGATGTTGCAGACCAATATAGAAACCCTGTAATGATTCTAGGCGATGGAATGCTTGGACAAATGATGGAACCTGTTGAATTTAGACCTCCAAAGAAAAGGGAATTACCTCCTAAAGATTGGGCAACAACAGGTACTGGTGGTAAGAGAAAACCAAATATCATAAACTCCTTGTACATTGCAGCAGAAGATTTGGAAGTTCACAATAAGAAGCTTCAAGAAAAATATAAGAAGATTAGGGAAAACGAAGTAAAAGTTGAATCTTATAATATTGAAGATGCTGATGTTGTTATATCTGCATTTGGTACAGTTGCAAGAATTGCTAAAACAGCTATAGCAAAACTTGAAAAAGAAGGATATAAGGTTGGAATGATTAGACCAATTACATTGTGGCCTTATCCTTATGATGAATTTAAGAAAATAAATCCAAACTGCAAAGGAATTCTTACTGTAGAAATGAATTCTGGACAAATGGTGGATGATGTTAAGATAGCAGTAGAAGGTAGATTCCCAGTATACTTCTACGGAAGGACTGGAGGAATGGTTCCTACACCAGAAGCCATAATTGAAAAGGTTAAGGAAATATGTGGAGGTGAAAGATAATGGCTATAGTATTTCAAAGGACTAAGGGACTAACAGATGTGCAAACCCACTATTGTCCAGGATGCACCCACGGTATTATCCACAGGTTAGTTGGGGAAGCTTTGGAAGAACTAGGGCTATTAGATAAAGCCATAGGAGTTGCACCTGTAGGATGTGCAGTATTTGCATATAATTATTTCAACTGCGACATGCATGAAGCTGCTCACGGTAGAGCACCAGCTGTTGCAACTGGTATAAAGAGAGTTCATCCTGATAAATTTGTATTTACTTATCAAGGCGATGGCGATTTGGCAAGTATAGGTACTGCAGAAATAGTTCATGCTGCTCACAGAGGAGAAAAGATATCAACTATATTTGTAAATAATGCTATCTATGGTATGACTGGCGGGCAAATGGCACCTACTACTCTAGTTGGACAAAGAACTACAACTTCACCTAATGGTAGAAGTGAAGAACACTGCGGTAAACCAATTAGAATAAGTGAAATGCTAGCAACAATTGATGGTGCAAAATTTGTTGAAAGAGTAGCAGTTAATACTCCAGCTAACATAAGGAAGGCTAAAAAAGCCATAATTGAATGCTTCAAGGTACAAATGGAAGGCAAAGGATTCGGCATAGTAGAAGTATTGTCTACATGTCCTACTAACTGGGGAATGACAGCTCCTGAAGCTATGAAATGGTTAGAGGATAACATGATACCATATTATCCTCTTGGAAACTTCAAACGACCAGAGGAGGCTGAATAGAATGGAAGAAAGAATAGTAATAGCTGGCTTTGGTGGTCAAGGGATAATGGCAATAGGCCAACTTCTAACCTATGCAGGTATGATGGAAAATAAAAATGTATCATGGTTGCCTTCCTATGGGCCTGAAATGAGAGGAGGAACTGCTAACTGCAACGTTATAATCTCAACTGATGCAGTAGGTTCTCCAGTAGTTACAGAATCTACAGCAGCTATCGTCATGAATAAACCTTCCTTAGATAAATTTGAAAAATCAGTAATGCCAGGAGGAAAGCTATTTATAAATTCATCCCTTATAGATAGAAAGGCTACTAGAGATGACATAGAAGTTTATTATATTCCTGCCAATGAAATTGCAAATGAATTAGGCAATATCAAGGTAGCTAATATGGTTATGCTAGGCGCTTTTATAGAAGCAACCAATGTAGTACAAAAAGAAAACATATTCGATAAAGCATTCGTAGAAGTATTTGGTGAAAAGAGGCTAAACTTAATACCATTAAATAAGGAAGCCTTTGAAAGAGGAGCAAAATTAATAAGAGAACAAAAAGTTGCTTTATAATCAAGGTTTATTGCCAATAAATGGAGTAGGATTAAGAATCTTACTCCATTTTTATTTTTAACTTCAATTTTGTAAAATTAATTGCTCTTTGTTTCAAAATAGCCATTCAGTATTGGTTTAAAGATATCTGAAAAATGGTGTATAAATATGTAGGAAAGTGTAATAAAAAAATACTTCAAATAAATTGACAATATTGATTTTTATAATATTAATTTTTCACTTATGTTTGTTAACAATCGAAAATTAAATACTCAAGAATATATAAATAACCAATTAAATGATTATTATGCAATACTTACTCATATTGTTTTAGATATAGAAAGATATTGCAATCGCGACTACTTTAATGGTGAAGAGGTTTATATTGGAAGGTTGTTAGAGACCTCTTTATGTATAGGTGTGTGAGTATCTATCTTTTATCATATTTATTGACAGGGTTTTTTTGTGAGAAAAATGGGATGTTTTTATGCTTTTACATTTATTACAAAATTACACATATTATCACTTATTGTATAATTTTTGCACAAAAAAAATTTTGCAAATTATAGAACTTTATGTTATAATATCCAATGAAAACTTTATATGGAATAAGCTGAATTCTTTATAGTAATTCTAATTAAAGAATTATTATAAAGAAGCGGGGGAACCAATCATTGGGGTGAATCCTTTTATAGGTAGGGCATATCCCTTTTGCCCGAACCCGACAGCTAACCTCGTAAGCTTCTAAAGGGGGCAAGTGTATTTGTAATAAACTATGGATGCCCATAGTTTTTTTTATACGTTGGAACAAGTTGACATAAAATTTACAAATAAATATATGGGAAAGGGGAGATTGAATGAAGAAGGATTTGACGTTTGCTGTATTAGGTGCTGGTAATGGCGGTATGGCAATGGCTGGTTATTTGTCGATGATTGGTTATAAGGTTAATTTATATAATAGAACTTTTGAACATATACTACCGCTTATTAAAAATCCCACGATTACCCTAACGGGAGAAGTGGAAGGAGTAGGGATTTTAAATAAAGTGACCAATGCAATTCAGGATGCCATAGAAGGTGCAGATGTGATAATGGTTACGGTTCCAGCAATGGGACATTATCCTTTGGCAGTTGCTATGGCACCATATTTAACTGATGGTCAGGTAATAGTACTTAATCCAGGGCGTACTGGAGGAGCACTGGAGGTCTATGAAACCATAAGGAGACACAGCCCAGATAAGGATATAATAGTTGCAGAAGCACAGACTTTCATATACGCTTGTAGAACAACTTCAAGCAACAGTGCTCATATCTTTCAGGTCAAAAATGAAGTTAAATTAGCTTCTATCCCATCTGAAAAGACCGATTATGTTATAAATCTTTTGAAATCTGCGTATCCACAATTTATTCCTGCGAGAGATGTTTTGGAAACAAGTATAAATAATTATGGAGCGATTTTCCATCCTGCCCCCACCTTATTAAATAGTGGTCATATCGAAAGAGGCTGTCCTTTCGAGTACTATATTGAGGGTATCACCCCATCTATTGGTAGTTTCCTAGAAAAAATGGATAATGAAAGAATGGAAATTGGTAGAGTTCTTCAAGTAGAAGTATTATCTGCCAAAGATTGGCTAAATGAGACTTATGGTGCCAATGGCAGAAACTTATATGAAACTGTGCAAAATTGCAAGGCATACAAAGGGTTACAAGCACCAAAGGGATTACACATTAGGTATATCTATGAAGATGTTCCATACAGCCTAATACCATTGGCATCAATAGCAAAAGAATTAGGTATAAAAACTCCAGCTATTAATTCCATCATAAATTTGGCATCACTTATGACAGGAAAAGATTTCTATGAAGATGGAAGAACTATTGAAAGATTAGGTCTTAAAGGATTATCTGTTTATGAAATGCACAGGTTTGCTCAAACTGGTAAAGTTGAAAAGAAAGATGAGGAGGTGGTTGCTTAATGAAGAAGATAATTGCAGGGACTTTGGGAAATTGCGTCCATGTTGCGGGTATAATGAATTTTCTAAATTTGGCACAAAATGAAAACTATGAAACAGAATTCATTGGCATTGGGAAAACTGTAGATGAATTAATTGAAATCATAAAGGAAAAAAATCCTGATATTGTTGCATTATCCTATAGGCTTACTCCAGAGCCATTGAATAAGATTCTAGAAGAATTAAAAGAAAAGATTGAAAAGAATAACTTACAGCACCTAACTTATCTATTTGGGGGTACTGAACCAACTGCATCAGTTGCCAAAAAATGGGGTATCTTTTCTAAGATTTTTGATGGAAGCGAAGACATAGATGAAGTAATTGCTTACTTAAAAGGAAAAGATTATTCTGTTGAAGAATCATATCCTAGAGATTTGATTTCAAGAATAAAATCAAAATCCCCTTATCCTATACTAAGACATCATTTAGGCTTGCCATCTGTAGAGGAAACAGTGGAAGCTATAAAGAAAGTAGCGGAAGCAAAGGTTATTGATGTAATATCTATCGCACCCGACCAAAATGCTCAAGAATTCTTCTTTGACCAAGAAAAAATGGATGAAAGGTTGAATGGTGCAGGAGGAGTTCCAGTAAGGACAGAAGAAGACTTTATTAAGCTATATGAAGCTGCTCAAAGAGGGAATTATCCATTGCTTCGCTGCTACAGTGGAACAAGGAATATCATCAAATATGCTGAGCTTCTTCAAAGGACAATACACAATGCTTGGTGTGCAGTGCCATTGTTCTGGTACAGCGAGCTAGACAGGAGAAGTACAAGGCCATTAATAGAGGCCATAAAGGAAAATCAACAAGTAATGAAATGGCATGGTGAAAGGAATATTCCTGTTGAAGTCAACGATCCACATCACTGGAGCTTAAGGGATGCCCATGATGCAATCGGTGTTGCAGCTGCATACTTGGCAGCATATAATGCGAAGAAAATGGGAGTAAAAGATTATATTGCACAGTACATGTTCAATGTACCAGCCACAATTTCACCTGAAAAGGACTTGGCTAAGATGTTGGCAAAAATTGAACTAGTAGAAAGATTAGCTGATGAAAACTTCAGGGTATACAGACAAGCAAGAGCAGGGCTTGCAAGCTTTCCAACCAACCTATATCAAGCAAAAGGGCAATTGGCAGCGTCAGCATACCTCGCAATGGCAATTAAGCCACATATTTACCATGTAGTTGGATACTGTGAAGCTCACCATGCAGCTAGGGCAGAAGACATCATAGAATCTGCCATGATAGTTAGAGGCGTTATAAAGAATGAATTCCTTGGAACAGTAGATATGACTAAAGATAAAACCGTTCAAGAAAGAAAGAATGAATTAATCAAGGATGCAAAGGTTATATTAGATGCAATAAAATCACTAAATCCAAAAGCAGAAGACCCATTAGCTGACCCAGAAACATTAACTGAAGCTGTAAGAGTAGGAATCCTAGATGCACCACATCTAATAGGTTCCAATACTGCTAGAGGCAAATTAAGGACTAGGATGGTCAGTGGTGCACTATATGCCTACGATGAAAAGAATGGCAGAATCATAAAAGAAGAAGAAAGGATAAACAGCATATTAAAAGAAATAGCAGTTAAATAATAAAAAGGCCTTTCCTAAGTTTAGAAGGAATCTATAACTTAGGAAGGGCCTCTTTATTTATTCCAGTGCAAATAAGAATTCTCCTTCGCATGCAACTTCATCACCTACGTAAGCCTTACCTTGCCCAATGCCTATAGCCCCTCTAATTTTAGTAAGTTCCACTTCTATTTTTAAAGTATCTCCTGGGATTACTTTTCTTTTGAACCTTACCTTGTTTATACCTGCAAATAATGGTGTTTTTCCCTTGTATTTATCGCAGGATAATAGTATTACAGCACCAACTTGGGCCATGGCTTCTACTATTAAAACACCGGGCATTACTGGATAGTTTGGAAAATGTCCCTGAAAAAATGGCTCGTTTATGGTAACATTTTTAAAGCCTGTACCTTTAACTCCTGATTCTTCAACAATTACTTTATCTACTAGAAGAAATGGATACCTGTGGGGAATAATATCCATAATATGTTGAATATTGAATGAATTTGTCATAAAATTCCTCCCTTGTTACTAATATAAATTGTATTGATTATTTTTTTTAAGTCATATATACTTTTTGACATGAAATTTTTTTCATAGCACATTTAATAATATAATCTAAATCTTATTAATTTTCAAACAAAATTTAATAATTCAGAGGAGGTGATGAAATAATAAAAAATATGCACAACTAAATATGGAGGTGGAAGATGGAGAAAATCTATGTGGGCATTTCTGGTATAGGAAGTTATGTTCCAGAAAAGGTAGTAACAAATCATGATTTAGCCAAAATAGTGGATACATCAGATGAATGGATAGTAGAGAGGACAGGCATCAGAGAAAGGCGAATTGCTGAACAAGATTTAGCTACTTCAGATATGGCATCTATTGCAGCAAAAAGAGCTTTAGAGGACGCAAAATTAAGTGCAGAGGATATTGGCCTTATAATTGTGGCAACTGTTACTCCAGACCATGCTTTTCCATCTACTGCGTGCATCGTCCAAAAGAATATTGGAGCTATTAATGCAGCAGCTTTTGATATAAGCGTTGGATGTACTGGATTTGTATATGGACTTGTAATTGCTGAGCAGTTTATTAAATCAGGATTTTATGAAAAAGTTCTTGTAATTGGAGCAGAAACATTATCAAAAATAGTTGATTGGCAGGATAGAAATACCTGTGTGCTGTTTGGAGATGGAGCAGGAGCATGCGTTTTAGAAAGATGCGAAGAAAAGATGGGTATTCTTGCTTATGAGCTTGGTTCCGATGGCGCAAATGGTTCTCTTTTAATACAGCCAGCAGGTGGTTCTAGATTGCCAGCCAGTGAATTTACAGTAAAGAACAGGATGCACTTTATAAAAATGGATGGAAGAGAAGTATTTAAATTTGCAGTAAGAGTAATGGATAAGGCATCCCAAAGTGTAATTGAAAAAGCCAATTTAGAACTAAAGGATATTGATTTTCTAATTCCTCATCAAGCAAATATAAGAATAATTGAGGCAGCAGCAAAGAAATTGAAATTGGAGCAAAGTAAGATCTACGTAAATCTCAACAGATATGGCAATATGTCTTCAGCCTCTATTCCTGTAGCCCTTAAAGAAGCAGTTGATGAGAAAAAAATAAAGCAAGGTGACAATGTGCTATTGGTAGCATTTGGCGCTGGTCTTACTTGGGCTTCAATGATTATTAAATGGAATAGGAGGGAAGAAGATAAATGTTTCATACCAGAATAACCGAACTGTTGAACATTAAATATCCAATACTTCAAGGTGGAATGGCTTGGGTAGCAACCCACGAACTAGCTGCAGCAGTGTCAGAAGCAGGCGGGCTAGGAATAATTGGGGCAGGGAACGCTCCTGGAGAAGTTATTAGAGATGAGATAAGGAAATTAAGGAAACTTACTGACAAACCCTTTGGAGTAAATGTCATGCTGCTTTCTCCAAATGCTGAGGATATTGTAGGTATAATATGTAGTGAAGGAGTACCTGTAGTTACGACAGGCGCAGGAAGTCCAGGGAAATATATTGAAAAGTTAAAAAAGCATAATGTGAAAGTCATACCTGTTGTACCTACAGTGTCCTTAGCTAAAAGATTGGAACGGGAAGGTGTAGATGCGTTAATTGTTGAAGGAACAGAAGCAGGAGGGCATATAGGAGAAATCACTACTATGGCTTTGGTACCTCAAGTAGTTGATGCAGTAAAGATACCAGTTATTGCTGCAGGAGGAATAGCTGATGGAAGAGGTTTTTTAGCAGCCCTTAGCTTAGGCGCAGAAGGCGTGCAGATGGGAACTAGATTTGTATGTTCCACAGAATGCAGGGTTCATCCTAATTACAAAGAAGCCATTGTTAAAGCTAAAGATAGAGATGCATCTGTAACAGGAAGAAGCATAGGGTATCCAGTAAGGGCTTTGAAAAACAAATTTACAAGGCATTATTTAGAATTGGAGAAAAATGGCGCATCTTTTGAGGAACTGGAAGCATTAGGTGCAGGTAGGTTAAGGCTGGCTGTAGAAAAGGGGGATGTTGAAGAAGGCTCATTGATGGCAGGGCAAATATCTGCCTTGATAAAAGATGTAAAACCTTGCAAGGAAATAATTGAGGGAATAATACAGGAAGCAATAGATAATCTAAGGCATCTTGAAAGCGTTGCAGGAAGGTGTGCAGAAAATGAGTAGAAGGGATAAAATTGCTTTCATATTTCCCGGGCAAGGTTCCCAATATGTAGGCATGGGAAAAGACTTCTATGACAATTTCAGAGTTTCAAAAAAAGTATTTGATGAAGCAAGTGAAGTCCTAGAAATGGATTTAAAAAGCATCTGTTTTGGAGGAAGCAAAGAAGAATTATTGAAGACAGAAAATACCCAACCAGCCATATTAGCTACTTGTATCGCTATCTTAAGGGCTTTAGAAAGTGAAGGTTTAGATTGCGACTATACTGCAGGATTGAGCCTTGGAGAATATACTTCCTTAGTGATGAGCCAGTCCTTAAGCTTCTGCGATGCGGTACGATTAGTTAGAAAAAGAGGGAAATTCATGCAGGAAGCAGTCCCCTTAGGCGTTGGAGGAATGGCTGCAATTATTGGGCTCCAAAGAGAAAAAATCCCTCTAGTTCTTGAAGCAACAAAGAATTATGGAGTTGTAGAAGTTGCAAATTACAACAGCCCAGAACAGATAGTATTATCAGGAGAGCTTAAGGGATTAAAGATTGCTTGTGAAGAAGCAATAAAGCAAGGGGCAAGAAAGGCAATACAGTTGCCAGTATCTGCACCATTTCATTCATCTCTGCTGGTATCAGCTGGAGAAAAATTAAAGCAGGAGTTATCTAAAGTAGAAGTGATGGAATCTAAAAAGAAGTTAATAAGCAATGTAGATGGCAAGCCAATACTTACTAAAGAAGAAATAAAGCCTAAGCTAGTAGACCAAGTAAGCAGTTCAGTATTATGGCAGCAGTCAGTGGAGTATATGATAAATGATGGCGTAAACATCTTTGTTGAAATAGGGCCAGGAAAATCACTAACAGGGTTCGTAAAAAGGATTGGTAAAGCCATGGGAAAAGAAGTTACTACATTGAATGTAAGCGACATAAATTCATTTAAAGAAACAGTAGAATACTTTAAATTGAAGAAAAGTGGTGATGAATAATGGAATTAGAGAATAAAGTTGCTTTAGTTACTGGAGGTTCAAGGGGCATTGGCAGAGAAATAGCACTGGAACTAGCTCGAAATGGTGCAAATGTTGTAATTACGTATGTAAATAATGAAGAAAAGGCAAATGAAGTAATAGATGAGATTAAATCAATGGGAGTAAAGGCACTAGCAATTAAAGCAGATGTATCAAAGGAATCAGATGTACAAAGGATGATTGAAAAGGTTGAAGAAGAATTTAATTCAGTGGATATTCTTGTAAATAATGCAGGAATTACAAAGGATAATTTGCTTATTAGGATGAAGGAAGAAGAATGGGATGAAGTAATGAATGTCAATTTAAAAGGCACCTTTTTATGTACTAAAGCAGTAGCTAGAATGATGATGAAGAAAAGATATGGGAAAATAATAAATATTACATCTGTAGTAGGCATAACAGGGAATATTGGTCAGGGAAACTACAGTGCATCAAAGGCAGGAATCATTGGATTTACAAAATCAATAGCAAGGGAATTGGCAAGCCGTGGCATCAGGGTAAATGCAATAGCACCAGGATTCATTGAAACAGATATGACAGAGGTACTAAATGAAGATATTAAAAATGCAATGTTAAAATCAATCCCATTAGGAACATTTGGCAAGCCAAAGGACATAGCAAATACAGTAGTATTTTTGGCAAGCAGCAAGTCAGACTATATAACAGGTCAAGTTATAAATGTTAATGGCGGAATGTTTATGTAAGGAACATAAAATGAAAAATAAATTAATCATCTAAAAATCAACAAAAATATAAAAAAATTATTGGGAGGTAGTGAATATGGTTTTTGAAAGAGTAAGAGAAATTATTGCTGAACAATTGGGAATAGAAGATATTGATAGCATTACAATGGAAACTTCAATTATGAAGGATTTAGAAGCTGATTCACTAGATGCTGTAGAAATAATAATGGCTTTAGAAGATGAATATGGAATAACTATTCCCGATGAGGATGCAGAAAAGTTTAAGAATATTGGCGATATAGTAAGATTTATTGAAGAGTCAATAGCTTAATGCCTTGCTTGGTGAAGGATACGGAGGTAGATATATGAAAAGAGTCGTAATAACAGGATTAGGCCCAGTAACACCTATAGGCATAGGCAAAGGGAAATATTGGAAGTCCTTGATAGAAGGAAAATCAGGGGTTGGATATATTACAAGATTTGATACAGCTGATTTTGATACTAAAATCGCAGCAGAAGTAAGAAATTTTGATCCGCTGGATTTCATTAACAAAAAAGAAGTAAGAAGGATGGATAGATTTACGCAGTATGCCATAGCAGGTACAAGGCTTGCCCTAGAAGATGGCAATGTGGACTTAAATAAACTCAAAATGGAAAAAGTGGGAGTCATCTTAGGTGTGGGTATTGGAGGAATTGAAACTCTAGAAGGGGAGTTTTTAAAGCTAATAGAAAAAGGCCCTAACAGGGTAAGTCCAGTATTTATACCTATGATGATTTCCAATATGGCACCAGGGCAAATATCCATGACATTTGGCTTTAAAGGTCCTACTATGACTGTAACAACTGCATGTGCTTCAAGTACACATGCCATAGGGGAAGCCTTCAGGATGATTAAGAATGGATATGTAGATATGGTAATTACAGGTGGGGCAGAGTCATCTATTACTCCCCTTTCTGTTGCAGGTTTTTGCTCAATGAAAGCCCTTTCTACAAGAAATGATGAGCCTCAAAAGGCATCACGCCCTTTTGATAAACAGAGGGATGGCTTTGTTATGGGGGAAGGGGCTGGAATACTTATCTTAGAGGAATTAAGCCATGCTTTAAATAGAGGTGCAGAAATCTATGGAGAAATAGTTGGTTATGGCTCAACCACTGATGCATTCCATATTACTCAGCCTGACCCAGAAGCAAAAGGCGCAGCAAAGGCCATGAGATTAGCGTTAGAAGAGGCAGCAGCAGAATATAGCTGGGTAGATTATATAAATGCCCATGGTACTTCAACATATTTCAATGATAAATTAGAAACCTTGGCAATAAAAATTGTGTTTAAAGACCATGCTAAGAACATTAACATCAGCTCTACTAAATCCATGACAGGGCATTTATTAGGGGCTGCAGGTGCAGTAGAAGCCATGGCCACAGTGCTTGCCATTAAAGAAGGCACTGTTCCACCAACAATAAACTATGAATATCCTGATGAAGAATGTGATTTGAACTATACACCTAACAAGGCAGTAAAAAGGGATATAAATTATGCTCTATCCAACTCCTTTGGTTTTGGCGGACATAATGCAAGTATTCTTTTTAAGAAATTTGTTGATTAAAAGGGCTTTGGAGTTTGTCCAAAGCCCTTTTTGTATAAAAAAGCTTGTCTCTTCGGAATACTATGTTATACTTAAATAAGATAAAAAAATGGAGTGATTTTATGGAATTTGTAATTCCTGCTTATGTGGAAAGGGTAATAGAAAGGTTAGAAGCAAATGGATTTAGCGCATATATAGTAGGCGGTTCCGTAAGGGATATGCTTTTAGGTAGAACTCCATCTGATTATGATGTTGCAACTGATGCTTTGCCTGAAGAAATAGAAGAAGTATTTAAAGACTATAAAACAATAGAGGTTGGGAAGAAATTTGGCACAGTTGTAGTAGTACAAAGGGAAGGCAATATAGAAGTAACGACATTTAGGCAAGATGGAGAATATGTTGATGGCAGAAGGCCTGAGGAAGTTTTTTTCTCAAAAAACTTGAAAGATGATGTATCTAGAAGGGATTTCACAATTAACTCGTTGGCATATAATAAGAATACAGGAATCATAGATTATTTTGATGGTGTTGAGGACTTAAAGAAAAAAATTATTAGAACCGTAGGTGACCCTGAAAAGAGATTTAAGGAAGATTATTTAAGGATAATTAGGGCTGTAAGGTTTGCAACTCAGTTGGGATTTTCCATAGAAGAAAATACTTTTAATGCTTGCAAGTTATACAGTAAATACCTTTCCAATATTAGCATGGAAAGGATACAGGAAGAGTTCTTTAAAATAATGTTATCTGAAAAGCCATCAATAGGTATTAGGTTACTAAAAGATATTGGAGCGTTGGAGGTTTTCTTGCCTGAATTATTGGATGCTGTAGGATTTAATCAGCATAATCCACACCATGAAATGGATGTTTTTGAGCACACCATGTGCGTAATAGATGCTGTAGAGCCAATACTGCATTTAAGGCTTGCTGCATTATTTCATGATATAGGAAAGCCCCATACCTTAACTATTGATGAAAAAGGTGTTGGACATTTTTACGGTCACGATAAGTTAGGAGCCCAAATGGCCAAAGACATATTGAAACGCCTAAAAGCTTCTAATGATATCATATACAAAGTATCATTATTGATAGACAGGCACATGACTCAACATGAAAACCTAAAAGAAAAGGGGATAAAAAAACTCCTTGCAGCAATGGGAGAAGAAGAAATTTTTACACTCCTTAAATTGCAAAAAGCAGATAGGCTTTGCTCTAATAGGGATGCCAATATTGATGACTTAATTGAAAGAGAGGAAAAAATAAAGAAGATAATCGAGAATAAGGAACCATACTCTGTGAAACACCTAGCAATAAATGGTGACGATTTAATTAACTTAGGTTTTAGTCAGGGGAGGATTATAGGTGAAATTCTAAATTATCTATTGAAGAAGGTTATAGAGAACCCAGAGTTAAATGAAAGAGAAAAGCTAATTGAGATAGTAAAAGAGAATTTCAAAACAGTTAATAATGATAGTTAAATTTGTAAAGGGGGATTTATAATGGGCAAATTATTTGGAACTGATGGAGTAAGAGGAATTGCAAATAAAGACTTATCTCCAGAGTTAGCATTTAAAATAGGCAGAGCTGGTGCATATATTTTGGCTAAAGGGAAGAAAGGGAAGATTGTATTAGGAAAGGATACGAGAATTTCTGGCGATATGTTGGAAGCTGCTTTAACAGCAGGTATATGTTCTATGGGATTGGATGTGATTGATGTTGGTATTATACCAACTCCTGCAGTGGCATATCTTACAAGAAAATATGAAGCCCTAGCTGGGGTAGTCATATCTGCATCTCACAATCCTGGAGAATATAATGGAATTAAATTTTTTGATTCTCAAGGATTTAAACTGCCTGATGAAGTGGAAGAACAGATTGAAGATATTGTACTTAATGACAAAGAAATTGATATAAGGCCAACAGGTGAAAATATAGGCAGAGTAGTTGTAGAAAACAATGGGAGAGAAGATTATATTAATTATTTAATCAGCATGGTTGATTTGGACCTTACTGGGGTAAAAATAGCTATGGATTGTGGCCATGGAGCATTATATAAGATTGGTCCTGAAGTAATTAGGAGATTAGGTGGAAGCTTAGTAGTAATAAACACAGAGCCAAATGGTATGAATATAAATGACAATTGTGGCTCTACAAATCCAAAGATGATACAGGACCTAGTAATTAAAGAAAAGGCTGATGTTGGATTATCCTTCGATGGCGACGGAGATAGGCTTATTGCAGTAGATGAAATGGGAAACATAGTAGATGGAGATCATATACTAGCTATTTGCGGAACTTATCTTAAAGAAAAGGGCAAGTTAAAGAACAATACAGTAGTTGGCACCATAATGACAAATATGGGACTAGATTTATATCTTAAAGAAAAAGATATTAGTATAGTAAAGACTAAAGTAGGAGATAGATATATAATAGAAGAAATGTTAAAAAATGGCTATGTACTTGGTGGAGAACAATCTGGACATATCATATTTTTAGATTATAATACTACTGGAGATGGTTTAGCAACTGCCCTACATCTTTTAGAAGTTATGAGACATACTGGGAAATCTATGTCTGAATTGAATAAGTTGATGACAAGCTTCCCCCAAGTACTAGTTAACGCTAGGGTTAAAAATGAAATGAAGAATAAGTATACTGAAAATGAGGAAATAATGGATAAAATCAAGGAAGTAGAATCATTGTTCCAAGGGCAAGGCAGAGTAGTAATTAGGCCTTCAGGAACAGAGCCATTAGTAAGAATTATGATTGAAGCCAAGGAAGATAAAGGGCTATATGAAATTGCAAAGAACTTGGCCATGTTTATTGAAGAAAGAATTGGCATTGATAAATAATATGAGGTGATTAAGTGAAATTTAAAATTTTAGCTGACAGCTGTTGTGATTTAAATGAGGAACTAAAGAAAAAGCTGAAAATCAGCTTAGTTCCATTTAAAATTGATGTTGATGATAAGAGTTTTATCGATGATGAAAACTTGGATACAAATAAATTAATTGAAGCAATGAAGGCAAGTCCCAATCCAATAAAGACATCTTGTCCTTCTCCTGGTGATTATCTCGAAAGATATAGAGATGCTGATGTGGATAATATCTATGTAATAACTATATCAAAAAATCTAAGTGGCAGCTATAATTCTGCTGTTTTGGCGAAAAACATATTAGAGAAAGATGAACCACATAAGCGCGTCCATGTATTTGACTCAAAATCAGCAAGTGTGGGGGAAACCCTAGTTGCTTTAAAAATCCACGAGTTAATAGAAGAAAAATTTAGCCATTCAGAAATTGTGGAGAAAGTAGAAAAATACATCAAGGAGATGAAGACATTTTTCATCTTGGAAAGCCTAGACAATCTAATCAAAAATGGCAGGATTTCAAAAACAAAAGGTCTAATAGCCAATGTTTTGAACCTAAAGCCTATAATGGGCTCCGATGGAGATGGAAATATTGAGTTAGTCGAAAGTGTAAGGGGAACAAAAAAGGCCTTTAAGAGGCTAGTAGAGTTAATTGGTGAGAAAGGCGAAAAATTAGAAGAAAAGGTACTAGCAATTTCCCATGCAAACGCTTTGGAGAAAGCTTTAGAATTGAAAGAGGAAATAAAACAAAGATACAATTTTAAGGATATAATTTTAGTTAAACAGGCTGGATTGAGTACAGCCTATGCTAATGAAGGAGGCATAATACTAGTATTTTAGAAAGGGATATGCAAATGAAGAAAAAGGTTGTAGTAGGTATGAGTGGAGGGGTAGATAGCTCAGTTACAGCTTATATCTTAAAAGAAGATGGATATGATGTAATAGGCATAACTATGAGCGTCGTCCCCCATGATGAAATATATGATGAAAGAGAAGGAGGATGCTGCTCCATATCCTCCGTATATGATGCAAGAAAGGTTGCACAGGATTTGGGTATTCCGCATTATGTGATGAACTTTAGAGATGTATTTGAAAGAAAAGTAATCGATTATTTTGTAGATGAGTATCTAAATGGCAGAACACCAAATCCTTGCATAGCATGCAATAAGTATATTAAATTTGATGAGTTTTTAAAGAAAGCCAGAGCTTTAGGCGCAGATTATGTGGCAACTGGCCATTATGCGACCATTGAAAGAGATATAAACCTTAACAGGTATTTATTAAAAAGATCTAAGGACAATAAGAAGGATCAGACATATTTTTTATATAATATGACTCAATATCAACTTGAACACACATTGATGCCCCTAGGGGAATATACTAAAGATGAGGTCAGAAAAATTGCTGAAAGATTAAATTTACCAGTACACGACAAGCCAGACAGCGAAGAAATATGCTTTATTCCAGACGATGACCATGGCAGCTTTATAAAAAAGAGAGTTCCAGAAAAAGTTAGACAAGGCAATTTTGTGGATGAAAAGGGTAATGTTTTAGGCAAACATAATGGCATAGTATATTATACTATTGGTCAGAGAAAAGGTCTTGGCATTTCACTTGGCAAAAGGGTGTTTGTCAAGGAAATAATCCCAGAAAGAAATGAAATTGTTCTAGGTGATGAAAAGGATATTTTCAAAACTAAATTATATGCAGATGAGGTGAATTTTATTCCATTTGATAAGCTTCAAAGCAGTATGGAAGTTACAGCAAAAATCAGGTCTACTATGAAGGAAGCTAAAGCTTTAATTACCCCTTATGATGATGGGGTGATTGTTGAGTTTGAAGAACCCCAAAGGGCAATTACAAAAGGCCAATCTGTAGTTTTTTATGATGGCGATGTAGTTGTTGGTGGGGGAATAATTAAAAAAATATATTAAAAATTATTGACAAGTACAAATAACATGTTATAATTGAAAGGTAGGCAAAAATTAATTACCTTTCATGCGGGAGTGGCGGAATTGGCAGACGCGCTAGACTTAGGATCTAGTGCCATTGGCGTGGGGGTTCAAGTCCTCTCTCCCGCACTACTGAAAACCAGTGGGATTTGTACCATTGGTTTTTTTAATATGTTATTATAATCTTGGACATTGTTATTTTTTATGTTATAATTTTATGATATAATAGGAAAGTTAAAAAATGGATGAATTACTTGAGGAGGAAAATAAATGAAGGCTTTACTAGAAAAGAAGGAAAATAATAAGGCACATTTCACTGTTGAGATACCAGCAGAAAGTTTTGAGGATGCATTACAAAAAGCTTATCTAAAAAACAAACATAGATTTAATATTCCTGGTTTCAGAAAGGGAAAAGCACCAAGGAAAATCATTGAATTAAATTATGGTGAAGAAATTTTCTACGAAGACGCTATCAACTTACTTCTACCTGATGCATATGAAGAAGCTGTAGAAGAATTAAAGCTTGAACCAGTTGCTGCACCAGAAGTAGATATAGATGAAATTAAAAAAGGCCAACCAATTGTTGCTAAGTTTGAAGTCTTTGTAAAACCAGAAGTTAAGCTTGGGGATTACAAGAGTATAGAAATTGAAAAAGTAGAGTATAATGTAACAGATGAGCATGTGGAACAAGAATTGAAGATGGTTCAAGAAAGAAATGCAAGGATTATAGATGCTGGGGACAGACCAGTTAAAGAAGGCGACATTTTGACTATTGATTATAAAGGCTTTATAGATGGAAAAGAGTTCCCAGGCGGTTCAGCTGAAGGTCAAATCCTTGAAATTGGTTCAGGACAATTTATTCCTGGTTTTGAAGAACAATTAGTGGGTAAAAATAAAGGTGAAGAAGTAGAAATCGTTGTTACTTTCCCAGAAGACTATCATGCTGAAGATTTAGAAGGAAAAGAAGCTACTTTTAAGGTAAAGATTCATGAAATAAAAGAAAAAGAGTTGCCTGTATTAGATGATGAATTTGCTAAAGATGTATCAGAATTTGATACATTAGAAGAATACAAGCAAAGCATTAGGGAAAGGCTAGAAAAGGAATTTAAGTATAGGGAAGAAATCGATAATGAAAACAACCTATTAGATAAAGTAATGGAAATTTGCGAAGTAGACATTCCAGATGTTATGATAGAAAATCAAGTTGAAAATGAATTAAAGGAATTTGAATATAGATTAAGAATGCAAGGCCTAACACTAGACCAATACTTGAGCTTTACAAATACAACAGTGGATGATTTAAAGATTCAGCTAAAGCCAATGGCTGCAAAAAGGGTTAAAGGAGATTTAGTTCTAGAAGCTATAGCAAAGGCTGAAAATATAGAAGTTACAGAAGAAGATATTGATAAAGAATTAGAAAAAATGGCAGAAAGCTATGGTCAAGAAAATAAAGAAGAGTTCATAAAGAGAATGAAACAAGGCGATTTATCATTCATGCATACTCCTATTCTAAATGAAAAGGTTATTGAATTGTTGAAGGGATATGCAAAGTTTAAATAGGAGGGATTTTAATGGCTTTAGTTCCAATTGTAATTGAACAGACAGGCCGTGGCGAAAGGTCTTACGATATTTATTCAAGGCTTTTAAAGGAAAGGATAATTTTCCTAGGTGGAGAAATTGATGATGCAACTGCTAACTTGGTAGTAGCACAACTTTTGTTTTTAGAGTCAGAAGATCCCGATAAAGACATTCAATTATATATAAACAGCCCTGGTGGATCAGTTAGCGCAGGATTTGCGATTTATGATACTATGCAATATATAAAACCAGATGTATCAACTATCTGCGTAGGTTTAGCTGCAAGCATGGGTGCATTTTTACTTGCAGCAGGAGCTAAAGGAAAGAGGTTTGCTCTACCTAATGCAGATATTATGATCCATCAACCTATTGGAGGGGCTAGAGGTCAAGCTGAAGACATTAGAATACAAGCTGAAAAGATAATTGAGCTTAGAGAAAGGATTAATAGAATTTTAGCTGAAAGAACAGGTCAACCTTATGAAAAGGTTGCTAAAGATACAGATAGAGATTATTATATGACTGCTGAAGAAGCGAAAAAATATGGCATAATTGATGAAGTCATAACAAGAAAAAAATAGTTAAGTGAGGTGTCACCGTGGCAAAATATGATGAAAGACAGTTACGTTGCTCTTTTTGTGGAAAGCCACAGGAACAAGTAAAAAGGCTAATAGCAGGTCCAAATGTATATATATGTAATGAATGTATTGAGTTGTGCCAAGAAATAATTGAAGAAGAGTTTTTAGATACATCTGAATACGATTTACAGGATTTGCCAAAGCCAGCTGAAATAAAAGAAATTTTAGACGAATATGTTATAAAGCAAGATAGAGCAAAGAAAGCATTAGCAGTAGCTGTTTATAACCACTACAAGAGAATAAATAAAAAACCAAAGAAAAACGAGGATGTAGAGTTACAAAAGAGCAACATCATTATGCTAGGACCAACTGGTTCTGGCAAGACATTGCTAGCACAAACTCTTGCAAAGATTCTAAATGTACCCTTTGCTATTGCAGACGCTACAAGTTTAACAGAAGCAGGATACGTAGGTGAAGACGTAGAAAATATTTTGTTAAAGCTTATACAAGCTGCTGATTATGACATTGAAAGAGCAGAAAAGGGTATAGTATATATAGATGAAATAGATAAGATTGCTAGAAAGTCAGAAAATCCATCTATTACAAGAGATGTAAGTGGAGAAGGAGTACAACAAGCCCTTCTAAAAATCCTAGAAGGGACTGTTGCCAATGTGCCTCCTCAAGGGGGAAGAAAGCACCCACATCAAGAATTTATACAAGTAGATACAACAAATATATTGTTTATTGTTGGCGGTGCTTTTGATGGTTTGGAAAAGATAATCCAAAACCGAATTGGCAAAAAAGCCATGGGCTTTGGTGCTGAAATAACATCCAAAAAGGATATGAAAGTCGGAGAAATATTGAAGCATATACAACCCGAAGATTTACTAAAATACGGGCTTATACCAGAGTTCGTTGGAAGATTGCCAGTAATTGTAACACTGGAAGAACTAGATGAAGATTCATTGATAAAGATATTAACTGAACCTAAGAATGCCCTTGTAAAACAATATAAAGAACTATTTGCAATGGATGGAGTAGAATTGGAATTTGAAGAAGAAGCATTGCGTGCAATAGCAAATAAAGCCATAAAGAGAAAGACAGGGGCTAGAGGATTAAGAAGCATTATAGAAGAAATAATGTTGGATATAATGTTTGAAATCCCATCTAGGGACGACATCAAGAAGTGTATTATTACTAAGGAAACAGTGGAAGAGGGGGTAGGCCCTACTTTAGTGCTTTCCGATAGAAAAATACAAGGCAAGTCAAGAAAAAGGGGAAATAGCGAATCTGCTTCATAAGCTCACATCTGTGGGCTTTTCCTTGTATTTAGGGAATAATATTTTCAGGAGGAAAACGTATGAGCCAATTTACCAGTGTTAATAAGACTCTACCACTGATACCTTTAAGAGGAATTTCCATATTTCCTCATATGGTTGTTCATTTTGACGTAGGAAGAGAAAAGTCAATAAATGCTTTGGAAAAAGCAATGATGAATGATGCCACCATATTTTTATGTTCTCAAAAGGATGCAAAAATAAACGATCCTACTGTTGATGATTTTTATCACATAGGAACAGTAGCAAAGATTAAACAGATGCTTAAACTTCCAGGTGGCAGCATAAGGGTTTTAATTGAAGGTATCAATAGAGGTAGGATAACTGAAGTAGTACAAGAAGAGCCATATTTTCTAGTAAATATAGAAGAGCTAGTATATGATGAAAAGAAAGTAGTAAAAGACGTTAATATGGAAGCTGCAATGAGGCTTGTATTGAATGATTTTGAGGAATACCTTTCATATAATGACAGGATTTCTTCAGATGTGATGATTACTGTTTCAGATATAGATGATCCAGGGAGGTTAGCTGATGTCATAGCTTCATATATTCAATTGAAATTAGAAGATGATCAAAAAATATTAGAAACATTTGATCCTTATGATAGGTTGGAATTACTTCATAAATTGTTGCAGGAAGAAATAGAAGTCCTTAAAATAGAAGAAAAAATAAATCAAAGGGTTAGGAAGCAAATAAGCCAAATTCAGAAGGAATACTATTTAAGGGAACAAATTAAGGCTATTCAAAAGGAACTAGGGCAAGACGACGACATCATGGCTGAAGTAGAGGCCTATGAAGAAAAGATTGAAAAAATAAAAATGCCCAAGGAAGTTAAAGAGAAGGTAAAAAAGGAAATTGACAAACTGTCTAAGTTATCACCCCATTCTCCAGATGCAGGGGTTATTAAGACCTATTTAGATATAATAGTTGATTTACCTTGGGATAAGGAAACAAAGGATAAAATAGACCTAAAGAAGGCTAGAGAAATATTAAATGAGGACCATTATGGATTAGATGATGTCAAGGAAAGAATATTAGAATTTATAGCAATTAGGAAGCTTACTAAGAGCATGAAAGGTCCAATATTATGCCTAGTAGGGCCACCAGGAGTTGGAAAGACTTCCATTGCAAAATCCATAGCAAGAGCTATTAATAGGAATTTCGTTAGAATGTCTCTTGGTGGTGTAAGAGATGAAGCAGAAATTAGAGGCCATAGAAGGACCTATATAGGTGCTTTGCCAGGAAGCATAATAAATTCTATTAGAAAAGCTAAATCTAAAAATCCAGTTTTCTTACTTGACGAAATTGACAAATTAAGCTCAGATTATAGGGGAGACCCTGCTGCAGCTCTATTGGAAGTCCTAGACCCAGAACAAAATTCTACTTTTACTGACCACTACCTAGATGTGCCCTTTGATTTGTCTAAGGTATTGTTCATAACAACAGCTAATACGACTGCTACAATTCCTCAACCACTATTGGACAGAATGGAAGTCATTAGGATTCCTGGATATACTGATGAGGAAAAAATGCAGATAGCTTTAAGGCATTTAGTTCCAAAACAGCTAAAAGAACATGGTCTAAGTAAAGATAAGGTAATGATATCTGATTCTGCAATAAAAGCTATTATAGATTACTACACTAGAGAAGCTGGAGTAAGAGATTTAGAAAGGAATATTGCTAACTTATGCAGAAAGGCAGCTAAAAAAATAATAGAAGAAAATGTGGATGTAGTAAGGATTAATAGAGGAAATATAGCAAATTATTTAGGTCCAGAAAAGTATAGGTTCGATCTAATGGAAGAAGAAGACAAAGTTGGCGTTGCAACGGGGCTTGCTTGGACTCCTGTTGGTGGAGAAACACTATTTATAGAAGTAAACATCATGAAAGGTACAGGCAAGACTCAATTAACAGGAAAGCTAGGAGATGTAATGAAAGAATCAGCTATGGCAGGTATTAGCTATATTAGGGCCAATGCTGAAAAGTTAGGAATAGAATCAGAATTCTACAAGGATATGGACATCCACATACATGTACCTGAAGGCGCAATACCAAAAGATGGGCCATCAGCAGGAATAGCCATTGCAACAGCAGTAGTTTCAGCATTAACAGATACTCCTATTAAAAGGGATGTGGCCATGACAGGAGAAATTACTTTAAGAGGTAGAGTTTTGCCTGTTGGAGGAATTAAGGAAAAAGTCCTTGCAGCATACAGAATGGGCATTAAAAAAGTGTTGTTGCCAGTTGAGAATAAAAAGGATTTAGATGAAATACCTGATAGGATAAGAAAGAAGATTACATTTGTATTAGTAAAAAGCATGGATGAAGTTTTAGAACACGCTTTAGCAAAAAGGACTGATGCAGATGAAAATAGTTAAGGCAGAATTACAAAAGGTTGCAGTTGAACCAAAACAGTATCCAATGGACAAACTGCCAGAAATAGCCTTTGCTGGCAGGTCAAATGTAGGAAAATCATCCTTTATCAATTCGATGGTTAACAGAAATAATCTTGCCAGGACTTCAAATAAACCGGGTAAAACGAGGACTATAAATTTCTATAATATAAATAATAACTTCAGATTTGTCGATTTGCCAGGCTATGGATATGCTGCTGTCTCCAAGGAAGAAAAAGTGAAATGGGGACAAATAATTGAATCATATTTGAATAACAGGGAAAATCTAAAAGAGGTAGTTTTGTTAGTAGATATTCGACATGAGCCAACTGACGATGATTTGTTGATGTACAACTGGATAAAGTCTTATGGATATAGAGGTATCGTTATAGCTACAAAAAGCGATAAGATTTCGAAAGGGCAAATACAAAAGCAGTTAAGCATTATAAAGGCTAAATTGGGTATTGAAGATATGAACAATATTATTCCTTATTCTTCTAAAAATAAGATGAATAAAGATAAAATTTGGAGCTTATTTAGAGATGTTTTAGAAAAAACTAAAGACCAGTAGCTTCAGCTACTGGTCTTATAATAAGTACATATTTTATTCTTCTTTTGAAAATTGATCTTTAGTTGCTCCGCATATTGGGCATACCCAATCATCGGGCAAATCTTCAAAAGGAGTGCCTGGAGCAATTCCATTATCTGGATCTCCTACGCTAGGATCATAAACATAACCACATAAATCACATACCCATTTTTCCATAAAACATACCCCTTTCATTTTAAATCTTTTTTATTATTACCCAAGAAAAGCATAAAATAAACAGTAAAGTTATCTATAATATATTATAATATATATTGAAAAAAACTTATTAATAAGTACAATAGGATTAGATGATATAAATATGGGGTAAAATTATAATAACATTCAGAATATATTGGGTGGAAGTGATAGAGTTGGAATTCAAGTATAGCGGCATCGTATGCTCGGATTTAGAGATGATAAAAAACTTTGTAGAGGATGTATTAAAGAAACTAGAAAAGCTTATAGATGATAATGACATTATGTTTGACATTAAACTAATATTAAATGAACTCATTATAAATGGTGTATTACATGGAAATAATTGTATTAGTACAAAATGTGTAAAGTTAGATTTAGAGATTAAGGGTAATAAGATAACTATTCAAGTACAAGATGAAGGACAAGGTATAGACTATGATTTAAAATCCTATAATCCCAATGATTTAAAATGCTGTGGAAGAGGATTAGTTATAGTTAATGGCTTATCCGATGAGTTTTATATTGAGAAAAACAAAGTTGTGGCAGTTAAGGTTATTAGCTGATTTAGGATGAAAAGTTTAATAATGAATTAAATATTAGCAGTGAAAATTATTATATTGGGGGGCTAAAATTGAAAAGAATATTTGTACTGTTGTTGGTTGTTGCTGTATTATTGACTGGGTTGATTCCTGCAGTGGCCTATGGAGAAAACGGATATGACAAAAAATTGGAAGAGATGATTTTAAAGGCTAAGGATTTGTTCAATATTTCAGATGAATACGACAAGTTTGATTCAAGTATAAGTTCCTATGATGGAAAGACTTATTTTTATTTAAACTGGTCGGATTCAAAAGGGAAACTAGATAATATCAGTATAAGTATTGATAATAACGGGAATATTATATCTTACAGCACTTATCCTTCAGTGTATAAGGAACCTGAGAAAAAACTTCCAAATATCTCTGAAAGTGAAGCTGAAAAAATAGCCATGGACTTTATTTCAATGGTAGCAAAAGATATAGCAAAGTCCATTAAACTTGTTCCAAGCAACACAAATATGAGTACTGGAGATATAAACTACTACTTCAATTATATAAGGTATGAAAATGATATTCCTTTTAAAGAAAACTATGTAACAGTAAATGTAAATAAATACACTGGGGAAGTTACTCTATACTATGTTAATTGGGATTGGGATATAGAATTCCCAAAGCCAAAAGAAATTATTTCCTTGGAAAAGGCAAAGGAAATTTATAAAGATACCATTGGATTAAAGCTCACTTATAAAACCAAAGGATACTATCCATTATATGATTCTAAAGAAGAATCCTACTTTTTAGCCTATGCACCTTTTTATACAGATAAGGGCATAGATGCATTTACAGGAGAAAAAGTACAGTTAAGTAGTTATGGCATTTACTATGGAGCTAAAGAAACAGCGGATGGCAGTTTGACACAGGTTGAATTAAGTTCTGTTGAAAAGCTTGCTGGGCTTTTAGATGAAAAAACCATAGAAAAGATAGGAAGAGAAAGGTTAAAGCTTGATGATGGATTTGAGTTGTACAGTAAGAGTTTGTATAAATCATATAAAAATCCCGATGATTACATTTGGAATTTATATTTTCAAAAATTGATAAAAGATAACTACTATACTTATGTTGATGTATCTTTAGATGCTAAAACAGGAGAATTAGTTAGCTTTTATAAGACTCTACAATACAATGAAAATGAAAAGCCTAAAATTAACAGGCAAAAAGCATTGGAAATAGCAGAAGAATATATTAAGGCCCTTCAACCAGATAAGTTCAAAGAAATTGAATTGATTGAAGATGACAACAAAGAAGATAATCAATTAACCTATAGTTTCCAATTTATCAGAAAGACAAATGGCATTTATGTAGAAAATGACAGGATTTATGTAAATGTAGATGCTGTAGGTAAAGAAGTATATTCGTATTCCATAAGCTGGTATAAAGGAGATTTTCCAACTGTAGATAATATAATATCATTAGATAATGCCTACGAAATTTTATGGGATAAAATTGGCTTTGAATTAAACTATGTAAGAACTTATGATTATAGCGACCCAGTAAGACCAAAGGGAGTAATAAAACTTGTTTATTCATTGAATTCAGATAAACCAGCAATTATATCTGCTTCAACTGGTGAAATACTAGATTATTCAGGGAAACTATATAAGGAAAGAACAACTTTCAGCTATATAGATATAGATGATTCCTATGCAAAGGAAAAGATTGAAACCCTAGCGAAATATGGCATTGGATTCAAAGAAGAAGAATTTAAGCCAAAGGAAAAGATTACCCAAGCTGATTTTATATATCTATTGTGGCAGACCTTGAATCAATACAGGTTAGAGGATTTATCTACTGAAGAGATATATAAGGAATTTATAATGAGTGGATATATTAAGGAAGAAGAAAAGAATCCAGAAAAACCTATTACAAAAGAAGAGGCCGTTAAATACATCATAAGAGTTATGAGACTAGATAAAGTAGCAGAACTTGAAGACATTTACAAGGATATTTTCCTAGACAGCAATGATATTTCTAAAGGGCTAAAGGGATACATCAATCTTGCATATGGATTAAAGATAATTATTGGAGATGGTTCAGGATATATTAGGCCTAAGTATGAACTAAAGAGAGAAGATGCAGCAAATATAATTTTCAACTATATATTCAATTAAGCTAAAGGCCTCGATTTGATTCGAGGCTTTTTATATGGATATTATTTATATGTAAATTATATTTTGACTTTCCATATAGTTGTGGTAAAATGGATTTTGTTTGAAATTAGATAATAATTCTGAAACTAGAATGGAAGGGAATTTATATGAAGATAACTAGAGATGATGTAAGAAATATTGCAATTATTGCCCATGTAGACCATGGGAAAACTACTTTAGTTGACAGTCTTTTAAAACAGTCTGGAGTTTTTAGAGAAAATCAGGTAGTAGAGGAAAGGGTAATGGACTCCAATGATATTGAAAGGGAAAGGGGCATTACCATTTTAGCTAAAAACACTGCTGTTTATTATAATGGCGTAAAAATAAATATTGTAGATACCCCAGGCCATGCAGATTTTGGAGGAGAAGTTGAACGGGTTCTAAAAATGGTAAATGGTGTAATCTTAGTAGTTGATGCCTTTGAAGGGCCAATGCCACAAACTAAGTTTGTATTGAAAAAAGCCTTTGAATTAGATTTGCCTGCTATAGTATGTATAAACAAAATTGATAGACCAGATGCAAGGCCTGAAGAAGTTATAGATGAAGTTTTAGATTTATTTATTGAATTAGGTGCCAGTGAAAAGCACCTTGACAGTCCCTTTGTGTTTACTTCTGCCAAAAAGGGAACAGCAACTTTAGATTATAATATTGAAGGTAAAAATATGGATCCGCTTTTTAAAACCATAATAGATTACATTCCTGCACCTGAAGGAGATGCAGATGCTCCTTTGCAAGTCCTCATTTCTACAATTGATTATAATGACTATGTTGGAAGAATAGGAATAGGAAAAGTAGAAAGAGGGAAAATAAATGAAAATCAGGAAGCTGTAATTGTCAACATGAATGATAAAGATAAATTTGACAAGGTAAAGATATCAAAATTATATGAATTTGAAGGTCTTAATAGGAAAGAAGTTGAATATGCTACAGTTGGAAGCATTATAGCAGTAACTGGCATTGAAAATATTCATATAGGAGATACAATTTGTGATGTGGACCATCCTGAACCTCTACCATTCGTAAAAATATCTGAACCAACTATTACCATGACCTTTTCAGTAAATGACAGCCCATTTGCAGGTAGAGAAGGGAAATTTGTCACAAGCAGGCAGCTAAGGGAAAGGCTATTTAAGGAACTTCAAACAGATGTAAGCTTAAGAGTAGAAGAAACTGAGTCTACTGATTCATTTAAAGTATCTGGAAGAGGAGAACTTCACCTATCAGTATTGATAGAAAAAATGCGCAGGGAAGGATATGAGTTCCAAGTTTCTAAACCTAAAGTTATATTTAAAGAAGAAAATGGTGTAAAACTGGAACCAATGGAAAAAGTAATAATCGATGTGCCAAGTGAATATATGGGAACAGTTATAGAAAAATTAGGAAGAAGAAAAGGCGAACTAATTAATATGACTGAATCTAATGAAGGCTATGCAAGGCTTGAATTTTCTGTACCTTCAAGGGGGCTAATAGGATATAGGCAAGAATTTTTAACAGATACAAAGGGCAATGGGATAATGAATGCAATATTTGATGGTTATGCGCCATTTAAAGGAGAAATACCTAAGAGGCAGGTAGGTTCAATAATATCCTTTGAAACAGGAATAACAACAGCTTATGGCTTATATTCTGCACAGGATAGGGGTATATTGTTTGTAGAACCCGGTGTGGAAGTATATGCTGGAATGATTGTTGGGGCAAATCCCAAAGGATTTGACTTAGAAGTTAATGTGTGCAGGAAAAAGCATCAAACAAATATGAGAGCTGCAGGTTCAGATGAAGCCTTAAGGTTATCGCCACCAAAGATTATGTCCCTTGAAGAAGCATTGGAATTTATAGAAGACGATGAACTGGTTGAAATAACACCTCAAAGCATAAGGTTGAGAAAAAAGATATTAGATAGTACTAAGAGATATAAAGCCAATAAGAAAAATTAGCTTTCAGGGGGAAGAAATGGAGATTGTTATAAAATCATTTGTTTGGATATTTAAAAACCTATTTTGGATTAACATAATATTTGCTATTTTACTTGTATTTTTTGAAAGAAGAAATCCGACATCTACCTGGCTATGGATAATGGTACTTACCTTTCTGCCAGGTATAGGGTTTCTTCTGTATTTGTTTATAGGCCAAGATTTAAGCAAGAAAAAGCTTTTTGACCTAAAGGAAGAAGTAGACCACTGCTTTAAGAATATGGCAGCCCTTCAGGAGGAGCAGATTAAAAAAAATCAATATCTGTTTAAGGACCCTAACTATGCCAAATATGAAGACTTGATAACCATGAATTTAATTAGTTCAGAATCCTTTTTTACTCAGGACAACAATATAGAGCTGTATTTTGATGGATTAGATAAATTTGAAAGCCTAATGAAGAGTATAGAAAATGCAAAGGAATTTATTTACTTGCAATACTACATTTTTAAGTCTGACAATTTAGGAAAAAAAATAATTGACCTGTTATGTAAGAAGGCTTCTGAGGGAGTAGAAGTTAAGCTGCTTATAGATGGCATGGGAGGAAGGAACTTTTCTAGAAAATATATAAAAAAATTACGGGATTGCGGTGCGGAGGTAGCAGTATTCTTTCGCGCACTGATACCTTATATAAGCCTTAGAATAAATTATAGAAACCATAGAAAAATATGTATTATTGACGGAAAAGAAGGTTTCATTGGAGGATTCAATGTTGGAGACGAATATATAGGCTTATCGAAGAAATTTGGATATTGGAGGGATACCCATATTAAGATTACAGGTTCTGCAGTGGCATTATTGCAGTGGAGATTTAATCTTGATTGGAGATTTGCCACAGGTAAGGAGATAAAGAGATGTCAAACATATCTTCCTGATAAAATAGGCACTTCAGGTGTGCAAATCGTATCTTCTGGTCCCGATTCAAAATGGGCCAGCATAAAAAATTCATATCTTAAAATGATTTCCAATGCAAAAGAAAAAATTTATATAGAAACTCCATATTTCATACCTGACGACAGTTTGTTTGATGCATTGAAAATTGCAGGGCTATCTGGGGTGGATGTAAGGGTTGTGCTACCTAATAAGCCTGACCATCCCTTTGTCTACTGGGCTGGTATGAGCTATATAGGAGAGCTTTTAAAAGCGGGCGTTAAATTCTATACCTATGAAAAGGGATTCCTTCATTCAAAGGTAGTTATTATGGATGATTTTGTATCGTCTGTAGGAACTGCAAATTTGGATATTAGAAGCTTTAAACTCAATTTTGAAGTAAATGCGTTCATTTATGACGAAGCTATAAATTTAAAATTAACAGAGAGGTTTTTAAATGATTTAAAAAATTGCAAGGAAATCACATTAGAGGAATACAACAAAAGAGGAAAGATAGTAAAGATAAAAGAATCATTTTCAAGGCTCTTATCTCCTATTCTTTAATAATTAAATCACCTCTGGTAATAATAAAAGTTAGAGGTGATTGATTTGAAAAAAAATAGCTTGTATATATTATTTGCATTAGTTTTACTGATGGGCGGATGCAAATCTGGGAAGAATCAGGAAGCAAACTTTGAGAAAAAGGAAAGGGCACCTAGCACTCTTGTTAATGTTTCCAGAAATATCCATGAGATACTTTCTAATGCAGAAGAGCTTGAAAAGTTAATTGATGGGACTTATATTGAGGAAAAGAGTTTAAGTGAAGAGAAAGAAGAAAAAGGGCATGGCAGTCATGGAAATAAAACGGAAAGCTCCCAAGGAAGTTCACATGGAGATTCACAACAAAATCAAGGGGAGAATCAAAATCAACAAGAGGAGGAAAAAGAGAAAACTCTAGAAGAAAAGAAAAAAGAGGAAGAAGAAAAAAGGCAGGAAAAAATAACTAAAAGCTGGCAGCAGATGTCTGAAAAAATCAAAAATGTCCACAAAGACTGGAATTCCTATGAAGTTGAGGAAAAGAAAGGCAGTTTAAGTTTAGAAAAAATTGATTTATTCAGGGCAAGCATCAATAATCTGACAAAGGCAATTGAAGATAAGGACATAATGAAAGTGTACGAATATGGAAGCCAGAGCTTATTAAATATTAGCCCTATGTTTGATTTATACAAGGATGACTTAGGAGGAGATATAAATAGGATAATGCATGGCGTTTATTTTGCCTATCTAAGGTTTATTGAGGACAAGGCATCAGAAGGCATTGAAGTATTAAGTCAGTTAGAAAGCCATATTAACAATATGAAGTTGAAAATAGGGAAAGATGAGGATAAAATAAAGATAGTAGATAAGGTCAGTGCTTCCATAGATGAAATGGAAAATGCAATGGGAAGTAACAGCTTGAAGCTTATAAGAATAAAAAAGGACATAGTTGTAGAAAATTTGATGGAATTGGAATAAAGGGGGAAGGAAAATGAAGAAAGAAGCTATAAGGGGATATTTAATCATCAATGGAGAAATTCAAAAAACTGAAGAAACCGATATATTTGAAAAGATTGAAAAGCCACCTATTTATGAAGTAATTAGAATAATAGATAGAGTTCCATTGTTTTTTGAAGACCATTTAAACAGGATGCTTGAATCTGCAAAAATAATTGATTATAAAATTCCAAGGACTGAAAATGAAATTCGAAATGATATTAAAACATTAATATATAAAAACGAAATAGATAGATTAAATGTAAAATTATTAACAACAGATGTAGATGGTTATGGCAGGGTATTTCTAGTATACAATATAGAAAGTTTCTATCCTCCAGAAGAATATTATACTAAAGGGATACATACTACCCTCTTTCATTATGAAAGGCAAAATCCCAATGCAAAAGTTCAAGTAGCACAATTCAAAGAAAACATAGCTAAGGCATTGAAGGAAAAAGATGCTTTTGAAGCACTATTGGTAAATAAATCTGGTTATATTTTGGAGGGTAGTCGCTCAAATATGTTTTTTGTTAAAGGGGATAGAGTATTTACTGCAAAAGCATCTGAGGTGTTATTAGGCATTACAAGAAAATATATATTTGATGTATGCCAAAGGCTTAATATAAGGATAATTGAAGAGAGTATACATGTAGATGATTTAAACAAAGTAGATGGAGCTTTTATGTCAGGAACTTCAGTAGATGTGCTTCCGATTTCAACAATAGATGATATTAAGTTGGATTCAGTAAATAACAGGATTATAAAGGAAATTGGCAAAGGTTATTTGGATTTGAGGAATAGCTATATTGAAGCTAATAAGTCTCAATGGAAGTAAAAGATTATCAGTAGGATGCCCTACTGATAATCTTTATTTTAATTCTTGAGCCAATTCAATAATTTTTAAAATAGTTTCAACTGCTTTTTCCATGGCGAATACTGGTATATATTCAAATTTACCATGGAAATTATGTCCTCCTGTAAATAGATTTGGACATGGTAAGCCCATGTATGATAGCCTTGCTCCATCAGTACCTCCTCTAATTGGCTTGATTTGAGGCTTAATACCTACACTTTCCATTGCATTTTTAGCAAGGTCTATGATGTACATAACAGGTTCAATTTTTTCTTTCATATTATAATAAGTATCTTTAATTTCAAGACTTACTATATTGCCATATTTGTGATTTATGAATTCTACTGCCTTTTCAAGGGTCTTCTTTTTAGCAATGAATTTTTCCATTGAATGGTCTCTGATGATATATACTACATCAGTTTTTTCAACAGTGCCATTGAATCCAATTATATGGTAGAAACCTTCGTAGCCTTCAGTAAATTCAGGTCTTTCATTTACAGGTAGCAAATCATTTAGTTCACAAGCTACTAAGATTGAATTTATCATTTTGTTTTTTGCAGTACCTGGATGTACATTTCTTCCTTGAATGCTGATTTTTGCTGTCGCAGCATTAAAGTTTTCATATTCAAGCTCTCCAATAGGACCTCCATCAACTGTATATGCAAAATCAGCATCAAATTTTTCTACATTGAAATGGTCTGCACCTCTTCCGATTTCTTCATCTGGGGTAAATGCAATTTTTATAGTGCCATGGGGTATGTGAGGATTCTTTATTAGATATTCAACAGCAGTAACTATTTCTGCAATCCCTGCTTTATCATCTGCACCAAGTAAAGTAGTACCATCTGTTGTAATCAAGTCTTTTCCTATATAATTTTTTAAATCTGGGAAGTCACTTACTTTCATTACTATGTTTTTTTCTTCATTTAATACAATGTCTTTACCGTCATAATTTGATATAATTTTTGGCTTAACGTCTTTCCCCGACATGTCAGGGCTTGTGTCCATATGTGCTATAAATCCGACGGTAGGTACTTCCTTATCAATATTCGAAGGCAATGTGGCCATAACATATCCATTTTCATCAACTGTTGCATCAGAAAGACCTAGTTCCTTTAATTCATTGCACAACATTTTTGCAAATTCCAATTGAGTTTTTGTGCTAGGAACTGAAGTAGAACTTTCATCAGAAGTAGTTTCGTATTTTACATACTTCAAAAATCTATTAACTAAATTATCCATATTAATATCCCTCCAAAATTATTTTAACAATATTATACAAATTATAGAATGAAAAAAGAAGATTAGTGTCGAAATTTTTATAATTTTTTTAAGTAATTTTATGCCAAAAAATGTTATAATTTTATCCAAAGGGCTAAAGATTATTTAATTATTTAAACTGATGAAATATTTGAGAGTAATCATAAGAAAAAAGCAGCATTAAAGGGGTAAGTGGGATGGAGAACAATAATAACAATGAGCATCAGTGTACCTTAAACAAGTTAAAAGAAGAGATAAGGAAAAAGCAGGAAAAGTTAAATAGAATCATTTTGGAAGGCAAAAATAAAGATCAAATATTAAGGTTTAGTCAGGAATTAGATATTTTGATTACTGAATACTTATCAATTAATTTTTATAAAAAATAGCAGATAGCTCTGCTATTTTTTGGGTTAAGGGCTAAAGAATTAGTGGTAAACCTATTAACAAAATTATAATAGCTAAAATAATGGCAATCACCCAGTACAGGGTTTTCCTTTTTAAGAAGAATAATTTCATACCTTTCATCTCCTTAAAATGTTGGTATTATAATCTATTAAGCAAAAAGAAAATATATGCCAAATTTTTCTATAATTTTATATAAAAATGGTTATAATACTAAAATATAAGGAGGTATTGGGAATGGCTATAAGGATATTAAGTGATACTGGATGTGATTTGCCTAAAGAGATTATTGAGGCATATAATATAGATGTTATGCCAATTATAGTAATTAAGGATAATAAGGAGTATTTAGATGGTGTAACCATACAGCCTAAGGATGTATATGACTGCATGAGAAGAGGAGAAGTATTTAAAACTGCTCAAATTCCCCCAAATGCATTTAATGATAAATTCTTGCAGTATGCAAGCAGCGGAGATACTGTAATCTATCTAGCATTTTCTTCAGAATTATCAGGAACTTATGGAACATCCCTATTGGTGAAGGAATCCATATTAGAAAAATATCCAAACTTTGATTTGGAAATTATAGATACTAAAGCTGCATCCCTTGGCTGTGGACTCATAGTTTACCTTGCTGCAAAAATGGCTAAGGAAGGCAAGACAAAAGAAGAAATATTGGAAGCAGTTGAATTTTATAAGGAAAATATTCAGCACATCTTTACAGTAGATGATATTGAATACCTTTATAGAGGTGGGAGGGTTACTAGAAGCCAAGCGTTTTTAGGCGGATTATTAAATATAAAGCCAATATTGAATGTTGAATCTGGTAAACTTATCCCATTAGTTAAAGTTAGGGGGAAAAATAAGGTTTATAAGGGAATACTGGATTTAATTAAAGAAAGGACAAAGGAAGCGAATTTAAAGGAGCAGCTTATAGGGATTAGCCATGGAGATGATTTGGAAAGTGCTATGAAAATGAAGGATATGATAATGGAAGAATTTGGTTGTAAATCCTTTCTAATTAACATTATAGGGGCAGCTATAGGTGCTCATTCAGGTCCTGGAACATTGGCAGTGTTTTTCTTCAAAAAAAATAGCGAAAAATTTCCACTTATGTGATAAAATCTTTTTACAAAAAAAACAAAATAGTACTAGACAAAATAATTAAATAGTAGTATAATAAGAAATGTTGATGACAGACAAGCACCTTTAGCTCAGCTGGTAGAGCAACTGACTCTTAATCAGTGGGCCCAGGGTTCGAGTCCCTGAAGGTGCATTTATTATCGCCTCTAAGCAAATGCTTAGAGGCAATTTTGTGTTTTTCCATATAAAAATCCCCCTAAAGTTTAATTAAAGCCTGCAATTAATTCTGCAGGCTTAATTTTTATTTATTGTAAAATAACAAATACTCTGATACTATTTAACTGGGTAAATAATGATAAATTAGGGGGATTAACATGGATGAACAAGGCAAGTGGAAAATAAATAAACAAAAACGGATTGCATTAATAGCTCATGACAACAGAAAAAAGGATTTAATTCAATGGGCAAGAGAAAATAAAGATAAATTAAGTAAGCATTTCCTTTGTGGTACTGGAAATACAGCAAGATTAATTTCAAAAGAAACTGGTTTACAAGTAATAGCTTTCAATAGTGGCCCTTTAGGAGGAGACCAGCAAATAGGTGCTAGAATAGCAGAGGGAGATATTGATTTCATGATATTTTTTTGGGATCCATTATCTGCTCAGCCTCATGACCCAGATGTAAAAGCTTTATTAAGAATTGCAGTTTTATATGACATTCCAGTTGCAACTAATAGGGCTACTGCAGACTTTCTAATTTCTTCTCCACTAATGGAAGAGGAATATTTTAGAAAAATAATGGATTACAATAATTCAATGACTAATTTATAAGATTAATGATATAATGATACATTGTGACTGATAATTGATACCTAAATTTTTTAATTCTTTTACTGGGAGATGAATGAAAATTTTATAGAGGGGATAATCATTGAAAAACTTAAATATTTTGGCAGGTATTTAAGTTTTATTCCTGTAGGACAGCTGTACCTCTTTTTACTGCAGAAAACAGCGATGGCTTGTATTATGTACAAATTAAAAAAATTAAAGAGAAATAATATAGGGCAGTTCAGTGTACTAAACTGCCCTATTATAGTTTAATAAATTCCATAAGTTTCAGCATCTTCCTTTGTTCTATGAATAGTACCCCAAGGATGTTCTGGTGGTGCATATATTGAATAGAGCTTTAAAGGAGTACATCCAATATTTAATACATTGTGCCATATACCTGCTGGTATAAATATAGCGTATCCAGGATATACCAATTTTTGTAAATACAATCTATCCTTACTATCTCCCATTAAAACCAATCCTTGTCCTTCTACAATATTTATGAACTGGTCTACATCAGGATGCATTTCTAAACCTATATCATCTTTTGGGTTTATGCTCATTAAAGTAAGCTGAAGATGATTGCCAGTCCATAGTGCTAATCTGAAGTTATAGTTTTGACTGGCAGCTTCTTCTATATTTACCACATAGGGCATTGGTCCATAGTCTCTTAAATCAAGACAATTCATTTACATCATCCTTTCTTGAATTATTATTCTTTATATGGTACTATTACTCCACAAGCAAGCCTTTTGCCAGAATTTCCAGATGGCTGTGTTCTGTAATCATCCGGATTTTCATGGATAATTACAGATTTACCTATGACATCTTCAGGCCTAAATCTGTCTGTAAAGAAACTCATCCTTGCATAACCATTGTTGGAAAACAGCACAGGGAAATCCCCTGCATGATTACCGTGAGGTTGATTGTCAGGATTATAATGTCCACCTGCTGACTCAAAGGGTTCGTCATAATTTGTTACTTCACAAATTCCATTTTGATGAATGTGGAATCCAAAAGGGCCTATGGGAGAATTTCCATCTGCTGCTGGTTTATATGTTGGTAATCCCCAAACTTCTATTAATACTTCAGTTCCTCCAGCAGCATTATAAAAATATGCATATCCATTTATATTAGGAGCTAGGGGGCCGCCAGATATTTTCACGTATGCAATAGGTTTAATCTTGTACATAATATCTTCTCCTTTAAGTTAAGTTTAAAAGCTGATATTATATAAATATGAATTAAAATACAAAAAGGTACTCATAGGCTGTATTAAATGAAATATATATATTTATTAGATTGGATAGGTGGTAATATGAGATTATTTATTGCAATTAATTTTAACGATTTTGTGAAAGAAAAAATCCAGAATTTAATTGATAAATTCCAAAAATTTTCATATCAGGGAAGATTTGTATCTAAGGAGCATCTGCATTTAACTTTGGAATTTTTAGGGGAAATTCCTGAACAAAGGGTTGATGTAATTAAAAAGATTATGGATAATGCCAGCTTCAAACCATTTAGCTTAAAGCTTTCAAATATTGGCTATTTTAAACGACCTCAAGGGAATATATATTGGATTGGGTTAGAAGAAAATAAGAATTTAAAGGACCTTCAACTAAATATTCATAATTTGTTAATAAACGAAGGCTTTAAACTCGAAGATAGGCCTTTTACACCCCATATTACATTGGGAAGGCAGGTAAAGCTAAAAGAAGGTTTTGATTATTATAAATATAATACTGAAATTAAGGATACAGTAATTCAAGTAAATAGAGTTGATCTTATGAAATCGGAAAGGATAGATGGGAAGTTAGTTTATTCAATTATTTATAGTAAACAGGTTAAGTAGGAATTATTAAGTAACTTTATTAAATATTAGCAATATCTAAAACTAAGAAGAAAAATAGCTTATTTAACACAGTAATGCAATTAAGAATTAAATTTTACTTTAAAGAATCAATTGACTATTCTTGAAAACTGTATATAATATATAGATATATACTCTAAGACAAGCATTGATAAGTTAAACCCGGGTTTAACGCTATATCGCTTTAAAACGTTGCAATTATCAGCTTTCTAGCAATTTTAATTTTAAAAAAAATGGGTTGAAATTTGCTAAATTATATATTAGAATTTAAGCAAAGGGTATGTATAAATTTTCTAACAAAATATTGGTTTAATAATCTGATACCATTATTAGATACATATAATGGTGAATTGTAAAATATTAATATAATAAATTAGCAAAAGACAATTTTAATAATGTTTTTAAAATAGATATGAAATTCATTTTCATATCTAATTTAATAAAAAAATATAAATAAGGGGGAATTTAAAGCATGATGAAGAAATTGATAATCTTCTTACTAGTATTATCAATGGTTCTATCAGCATTCTTAGCTGGTTGCCAATCTAGAAATGAACCTGCTGAAACATCACAAAATGTACCTGAAGAAACTGAAACTGAAGTCGGAGAAGAAGAAGCTGGTCCACCAGAAGAACCAATGGGACAAATAATCATTGGTAATACTACTGAGCTATCTGGTGACTGGGTACCATATTGGACAAACAACGCTGCAGACTATGATGTTTACAACTTAATAAGTGGATATGGTACTATAGGTATGACATTTGAAGGCGAATATGTAATCGATACAAAGACTGTAGTAAAAGATTACAAAGTAGAAGAACATGAAGATGGTTCTAAGACTTATACATTCACAATCAATGAAGGCTTAACTTATGCAGATGGAACTCCAATAACAGCAAAGGACTATGTTGCATCTGTAATGCTATGGTCATCACCACAAGTTCAAGCAACTGGTGCTAAGGCTACTTATGGATATGATTTACTAGGCTATGATGATTTCAACTCTGGTAAATCAAAGGTATTCAAAGGAGTAAGGTTGTTAGACGATTACACATTCTCATTAACAATTAACCCAAAAAGACTTCCATACTTCTATGAATTACCAATGGTAAGCGTAGGTCCAACTAAGCTATCCTACTGGACAGACGAAACAGTTGACATTCTAGATGATGGTGAAGGCTGCTACTTCACAGATAACTTCACTACTGAAAACTACAAAGATAGATGGAATGTTGCTAGATATGGAACAACTGAATTCCCAGCTAGCGGTCCATATAAGATAGTTTCCTATGATGAATCTTCTAAGACAGCTGTTCTAGAAGTTAACGAAAAATATAAGGGAGACTTTACTGGTCAAAAACCAAAGATTAAGACTATAATCTACAAGAAGGTTACACAAGAAACTTCTCTAGATGAATTAGCAACTGGTGGAGTAGACCTACTATCTGGTATGGCATCAGGAGACGAAATCAACCAAGGTCTTGACCTAGTTGAAAAAGGCGGATTTGCATACACAGCATATCCACGTTCTGGTTATGGTAAGATTGCATTCCAATGCGACTTTGGACCAACTCAATTCGTAGAAGTTCGTCAAGCAATAGCTCACTTGCTAGATAGAAACGACTTCGCAAGAGCATTTACAGGTGGATTTGGTTCAGTAGTTAATGGTCCTTATGGAGAATCAATGTGGTTCTATCAAGAAACTAAGGAAGAATTAAATAAGAGATTGAATCAATATCCATACAGCTTGGAAAAAGCTATAGAATTACTTGAACAAGGCGGATGGGTATACGACGCTAATGGTAATGAATATAAAGAAGGAATTCGTTACAAGAAGTTAGATGATGGTACTTTGATGCCATTAATCATTGAATGGGCTTCAACTGAACAAAATGCTGTTTCTGACTTACTAGTAGTTAAATTACAAGAAAACCCAGACTTAGCAAAAGCAGGTATCCAAATCAACCAAACTGTAATGACATTCTCAGAATTGTTGAACTACTTGTATCGTGACTCTTCTGTAGATGCTAAGTATGGAGTACCAACATTTGGTATGTTTAACTTAGCTACTAACTTCACTCCAGTTTATGACTTAAGAGATACTTATACAACTGACCCAGAAAAGATTAAAGCTGGATATAACACTAACTTCTTAATAGATGAAAAACTAGAAAAATTAGCAATTGACATGGTATTAACTGAACCAACTGATAGAGAAGGATTCAAGAAGAAATTCGTTGAATTCATAGTAAGATGGAACGAATTATTACCAGACCTACCACTATACTCCAACATTTACCATGACTTCTACAATGAAAAATTAAAGAATTACAATATCAACTCTCTAGTAGATATTAGCCAAGCTTTACTATATGCTTATGTAACAGAATAATATGAAAGTATTTGTAGAAATAGGGTACTTGTACCCTATTTCTACGAATTTTTTTCTTGTTTTTGTATTTACAATTTAGATATTTACAAGAGGTTTTTATTTACAATTTATATGTATTTACAAGAAGCAAAAAAACTATAATAAGGCGGGAAGGATATGTTAAGGTACACAATAAAAAGGATTATCTATATGATAATTGTATTTGCCATAATGACTGTTGTATTGTTTACTTTGTACAGTATGATACCTGGTGACCCTGCAAGAGCAGAAGTAGAAGCTTTAAGGGACAAATTAAAACCTGATGAATATGAAAGAGCATATCAATTGGCAAGAGAAAGATTAGGATTAAATGATCCTCCTTATATACGCTATTTTAAGTGGGTAAAAGGAATTTTAAAAGGCGACTTTGGAATGTCTCTGGTACATAAAGTTCCTGTAAAAGAAGTATTAAAAACACCATTGAAAGTAACAATTTTTATTAATATATTCTCAGTAATATTAGGTTTAGGAATAACTATTCCATTAGGTATATACTCTGCAGTTAAGAAGAATTCAAGATTCGATAAAACTGTTCAAGTTCTTACTATAGTAGGGCACAGTATCCCAACATTTATTTTTGCGCTATTGTTTATCTATTTATTTGCGGTTAAATTAGGTTGGTTCCCAGTAAGCGGTATGAAGACACCTAATTTTAAAGGGACTGGATGGGCATTAGTTAAGGATTATGCTAAACACTTGGCGTTACCATTGATGGTAATGACTGTAGGTTCCTTAGGTGGAATGACAAGATATGTAAGAGCAGCAATGATTGATGCATTGACATTGGACTGCATTAAGACAGCAAGGGCAAAGGGATTAAAGGAAAAAGTTGTCATATTATCACATGCATGGAGAAACGCCCTTCTTCCAATAATTACATTGATAATAAGCTGGTTTATGAGTATATTCTATGGATCTTTGATAACAGAAAGAATATTTAACTTAACTGGATTAGGAAAGGTGCTTATAGATTCATTATTTAACCAAGACTATTATGTTGTTATGGCTATTCAACTATTCTATATAGTTATAGCATTGGTAAGCAACTTACTAACTGACCTAAGCTACGGAATAGTTGACCCACGTGTAAGAGTTAATAAATAGGGGAGGTAAAAAATGAGCACTAGTAAAACAGCAAATAAAAACGAAAAGAAGGAAAAGAAGTCTTTTGCAAGCCTTCTCTTTAATAGACTATTTGGGTTTGGAAATAAAAAAGAGCTTTCCATATTGGAAGAGGAGCAAGTTCAAAGCCCATGGCGTACTGTGATAAGGACTTTTAGAAGTAATAAAGTTTCTATGACTGGCCTTATAATATTTTTATTGATATTTGCTACTGTTATGATAGGACCATTAATTAAGCCAGTTGACCTATCATTTTCCGAAACATCTCAGCAAAATGTTGCACCAGGTTTCGACTTGATGAAAGTCCCAAGTGAATTACAAGGGAAAATTCAAGATATTTCAGTTGGCCCAACTTTTAGCGTTGGAGTTTCAACAGATGGAAAGGTTTATGTATGGGGTAAGTCTAGAATAACATCAGCAATAGATATAAGGAATTTGCCAAAAGATGAAAAAACTAAAAAGCCTCTTGATATGGGCAAAGTTGTTGAAGTTGCAGTTGGTACTGACCATGCATTGGCATTGAATGAAGATGGGCAATTATTTGCATGGGGAAATAATAGGCAAGGCCAAGCTACAATTCCTTATGAAATACAAATGGGAAGTGCAAAAATTAAAGATATATATGCTGGATACCAAATTTCCATTTTTGTTACTGAAGATGGAAGAACATTACATGCTGGTAGTACGATGATTACTGATTATAATGAATTCCATCAATATCAAGGTCAAATAAAAAAGGTAGCTATAACACAAGATGCTGTTATAGGTCTAACTAATGATGGACAGGTTGTTTATTTAGGTTCTCAACGTGAAAATGCTTACACAAGAATACCAGAAAATATGGGTAAAGTTGTTGATATTGCTGCAACTGCTGCAACCGTTGCTGCAGTAAATGAAGATGGTAAGGTATTTGTTTGGGGTAACGTAACAAAAGGTGAAGGTAATGTACCAGAAACTTATTCTAAAATAGTTAAATTAGAAGGAGGCAGATATCATTATACTGCCTTAACTGAAGATGGAAAAGTATTGGCTTGGGGTGCTAATTATTATAATCAAACAAAAGTGCCTCAAGAACTTCAAAATAAAACTGTTGTAAAGCTATTCTCTGGTTTTTATCAAAACTATGCAATAACTTCTGATAATAAGTTATTTACTTGGGGTCTAAAAGGATATTTAATGGGTACAGATGACCTTGGAAGAGACATATTTACAAGGTTGTTAAATGGTGGAAGAATGTCCATGACCATAGGTGCTGTGGCAGTTATTATTGCTACAATCATAGGCGTTATAGTTGGATGCGTTTCCGGATTCTTTGGTGGTAAAGTCGATATAGTATTACAAAGGATTGCAGAAGTTATAAATTCATTGCCATTTTTGCCATTTGCAATGATATTGTCATCTATCATAGGAAACTCTATGACTTCTAGTCAAAGAATCGTATTAATCATGGTTATATTAGGTCTATTATCATGGCCAAGTTTGGAAGTATTAGTTCGTGCTCAGGTTTTATCAGTAAGAGAGCAAGAATACGTAACAGCTGCAAGGTCCCTAGGTATTAAACAAAGAGATATCATATTCAAACACATATTGCCAAATGTAGTATCTATAATTCTTGTATCTGCAACACTATCTTTTGCAAGCAGTATGTTAACAGAGTCAAGCTTGTCATACCTAGGCTTTGGTGTTCAAGCTCCACATCCTACATGGGGTAACATGCTATATGGTGCTAACAACAGTATCGTTATTCAAAACTATTGGTGGAGATGGGTATTTCCATCAATTGCATTGGGAATTTGTGTAATTTGTATAAATGTGATAGGCGATGGCTTGAGAGATGCTGTTGACCCCAAATCTCAAGAACGTTAGGAGGAAAATTGAATGGCACTATTAGAAGTTAGAAATTTGCATACTTATTTTAAAACAAGACGAGGTATTATAAAGGCTGTTAACGATGTCTCCTATTCAGTAGAAGCTGGTAAAACCCTTGGTCTTGTAGGAGAAAGTGGTAGTGGAAAATCCGTTTCAGCGATGAGTATAATTAAGCTATTAGATAGCAATGGATATATAGATTCTGGTGAAATTATATTTGACGGGAAAGATTTAATTAAAATGCCAATGAAAGAAATGTATAAAATAAGGGGTAACGATATTTCAGTAATTTTCCAAGAACCAATGACATCATTGAACCCAGTTTTCACAGTTGAAAGACAGCTAAGTGAACCATTTATGATACATCAAGGTATGAGCAAAAAAGAAGCAGAAGAAAAAAGCGTAGAGATGTTGAGAATGGTAAAAATACCTAATCCTGAACAAGTTGTTAAACAATACCCCTTCCAATTGTCAGGTGGTATGAGGCAACGTGTCATGATAGCAATGGCTTTAGCATGTAGACCAAAGCTATTGATAGCAGATGAGCCAACTACAGCTTTGGACGTTACTATTCAAGCCCAAATATTGAAACTTATGAATGAATTAAAGGAAGAAATCGGGACTTCGATATTATTTATTACCCATGATTTAGGGGTTATAAACGAAATGGCTGATGATGTTGCTGTTATGTATTGTGGGCAAGTAGTAGAAAAAGCGCCAGTTGAAACAATTTTTGGTAAAGATACCGTTTATTCACATCCATATACTGAAGGACTAATGTATTCAATACCTAGATTGGATACTCCACCAGGAACTCGCTTAGAGCCAATACCTGGCCAAGTTCCACATCCACTTGCATTGCCAGAAGGATGTAAATTTGCTCCAAGATGCAAATATGCTACAGAAAGATGTAAGAAAGAAGAACCAAAATTGGTTGAAATAGAAAAAGGCCATGAAATTAGATGTTTCTATCCAAGAAGAGGGGTGAGATCCAATGGCTAATGGTGCAAACGATAAGGATAAAAAAGTCTTAATAAGGATAGAAAACTTAAAACAATATTTCCCATTAAAGAAGAGAAATATTTTTGATAGAGAAAAGCGATTTGTAAGGGCAAATGATGATATAAGCCTAGTAATATATGAAGGAGAAACATTGGGGCTAGTTGGAGAAAGTGGATGCGGTAAGTCAACTTTGGGTCGAACCCTTCTACAACTATATGAACAAACAGATGGTAGGACAATTTATTATGGAAGAAGTCTAGATGAATTAGCACCAAAATATGTTTTGGAAACTTACGAAAATTTAAGCTCATTATATAAACAATTGTTAGAATTGAGAAAACAAGAAGAAGAAACTTATAAGGAATATGAAGCTAAACCAGAAGGAGAAGAAAAATACGAAGCATTAGAAAAATATCGTCAAGCTGAAAAGGCAGCAAGGAATCTATTCCTTGATTTGGCACAACTTGTTGGCGGTTTGTTAGTAGCAGAAGATTTAGATACAGTATCTAAAGTATTACTTGACCAATACAAGACAAGCGTTGAAGTAACAAGGCTTAGAAGAAGTATTGAAGAAGAAAAGCTAGAATATGAAAGTATCAAGGCAAAATTAAAAGAAAGAGGAAAATCAGACGAAGAAATAGAAAGAGCAACAGTAAAGGAAAGAGAAAAGATAAAGGAACTAGAAGAAAAATTAGCAAATGAAGAAAAAGAATTGGCAGCAAAAGATAAAGAAGTAGAAAAACTAAGAGAAAAATATAAAGACCATCCTGACTATGAAAAATATGAAAAATACAGAGACAATGGCATTAACCTTGCAAAATTAACTACTGAGGAAATGAGAATTTTAAGAAAGGACTTACAATTAATATTCCAAGACCCATATTCATCATTGAATCCAAGGTTAACTGTAGGGCAAATAATCTCTGAAGGTTTATATGCCCACAATATGTTTGCAAAAAATGACCCTGCAGTCCAAGACTATATTATAGATGTAATGGATAAATGCGGTTTGGCAGCTTACTTTATACATCGTTATCCACACCAATTCTCTGGTGGGCAAAGACAACGTATAGGTATTGCTCGTTCAGTAGCTCTTCAACCTAAGTTTATAGTTTGTGATGAAGCTGTATCTGCATTGGACGTATCAATTCAATCACAAATTATAAATCTATTGCTAGACTTGAAGGAAGAACACAATTTAACATATTTATTCATATCCCACGACCTATCAGTAATTAAGTACATCAGCGATAGGGTAGGGGTTATGTATCTAGGAAATATAGTTGAACTAGCAGAAACAGAAGAACTATTCTCACATCCAATGCACCCATACACTGAAGCGCTATTGGCAGCAATTCCAACTGTTGACCCTGTTGATAGACAAAAGAGGAAAGACCATTATGTTCTAGAAGGAGATATACCAAGCCCAATTAATCCACCACCAGGATGCAAGTTCCATACTAGATGTAAGTATGCAACTGATATATGCAAGATGGTTGTTCCTCAATTTGAAGAAGTGAAACCTGGTCATTTTGTTGCATGCCATCATAAGTTGAATAATGATAAATAGTAGAAGGGTTTTGAGTTGTTATGTTTATGCAAGATAAGCTTGACCGAGCAATGAAATGGCTAAAGGAGAGAAATAAAATAGATAACAGCGTTTATGAAAATGATGCAGAAAAGTATTTAGATGAAGACTTGCCTGAGGATTATGACCCAAGGAAGGAATGGATGGAAGAAGAGGAAGAAATAAAGTTAGAAAAAGGCGATGTGTTAGCACTTATTTTAGCAGCCATTATAGTGTTTGGTCCAATATTTTTAGTATTGTTTTTGATATTAATATTGGTTATGAGAATTTGAATAGGAAAAGCTCAGCAGAAATGCTGAGCTTTTTTGTTGGAATCTTATATTGTAATAATATCGTAAAGATTTTTTCTCTATTCTATATTATAATTAATAAAAAGGGCAATAATTATGAAATAATATATAAAATTAGGAGTGATATGGTGAAAAAACCAATATTGTTTATAGTCGTGATTTTGCTTACTTTAAGTTTAATAAGTTGCAGCAAATCAAAGTCATTGAATAAGGCTTTTACTGCTGAAAAGCAAGAAATAGTTTCAGATTCCATATTAACCATAGCTGATTATTTCCCAGTTAGAGAAAACACTATGAAAGAATATGAAGGTATAGGGAATGAGTTTGCAGAGAAGAAAACATTTGTAGAATTTTACGAAGATGGAAAAGTACAAATAAAAGAAGAGAATCCTGGTACAACTTTTGTGAGAGTTTTGGAATATAAAGATGGGGAATTAAGAGAAATATATGCTGAAGGAGAGTTTTACCACATTGAAAACATGCTAAATGCCAATACAAACAGAAATAACATATTATTAAAAGAGCCAATTGAGATAGGTAATAGTTGGACAAATGATGATGGTAGCATTAAAGAAATAACTAGCTTAAATGAAAGAGTTGAAACTTCTTCTGGCACATATGAAGCTTTAGAAGTTACAACTAGATACCAATCAGGGGATATTTTGAAGGAATATTATGCCAAAGACATTGGCCTTGTAGCATCAATTTATGAACAAGGTGGAAATGTGGTAAAAACATTATTAAAAGAAATAAAAAATACTCCAAAAGAATTAACCGTGGAAGCATATTATCCTACAAAAAATAAAATAGGTACAGGATATGTAGACCAAATTATAATGTTTGAAACAAATGATGATGTTAGAGAAATATTAGAAAGTATATTAAAAAATCCTCCAAACGATAAATTAATTCCATCAATTTCAAAGGATGTAAAAATAAATGAAATACACCTCAACAGGGAATCCTGGATATTGGAAATAGATTTTTCAAAGGAATTTACTGAAAACTTCAATGTCGGTTCTGCACAAGAAGCTGAAATGTTGAAATCCCTGGTAAATACATTAGGGAAATTCTATGATGTAGACAAAGTATTTATATCAATAGAAGGTAAGCCTTATGAATCTGGCCATTTTGCAATTAGAGATGGAGAATTTTTTAAAGTTGACACATCAGATTCTGTAAAAATAGAATAATAAAGGTCCTCTTAAGAGGACCTTTATTCATGATAAATAATTTAGCTTTCTTCTTCCTTTTCTTTGCTTTCATTCCTTGTATTTTCCTTGCCTTCACTCTTTCTATTTTTATTGTTTTGTTTATTCTTAGCCACTCTTTTTCCCTCCTTTAACAATAAGTTGTTCACTTATAGTATTGCAAAATATAAAAAAATTAAACCTAAATGAGGGAAAAAGATAATCTAGGATATATTAGAATTTAACAATTTATCAGTTCATCAATAAATCTCGATGGCTTAACCTCCATATCTCCAACAGACTTTACAGTTATTAGAGATAAATGATATCTGGCTCTTGTCATGCCAACATAGAAAAGCCTTCTTTCTTCTTCAAATTGCTCAAATTTTCCCTTTTCCATATTTTCTATGCTTGTTATAGTTGGGAAATCGCCATCTATCAAGTCTATCATATATACACTGTCAAATTCTAATCCCTTTGCAGAATGGACTGTGGATAATGTTAAGGCACCTGCGTTTCTGTTTGAGCCATTACATAAGTACTGAAGGTAATTTAACCTATTTAAGAAATCATCAAAGTTTTCGTAATTTGATGCTATTAATTTTAAGAAATACAGCATTGTTTTTAATGTATCATAAGTATATCCAAGCTTCATACAGTTTTCCTTAAGATACTTTTCATATTCAAGGTTATATTCTATATATTCAATTGCATTGGATGGCCTCATTTTAGACAGCTTTGCAAAGTCTAATTTTAATTCCTTTAGGGTAGTTTTATAGAAATTAGAAAGACCTGGATAGCTCATTATTCTATCAAAAACAGGTATATTGTAGTTTTGCATTTTTGAATAGCTTATGTGCTTTTTCGATATATACCCTTTTTTCTTATAATAGATGTTTTCATACAGTTCTATATTTGATGTATCCTTTGAAAATTTAATAAAATTTATAATGTCATCTATTAACCAGTGGTTAAAAAATCTGATTTTTATATCCCTCAAATAAAATGGGATTTTATTTCTATCAAGTACTTCAATAAGTCCTATAGATGAAAGGTTATTTCTGTACAATATACATGTTTTAGATAAATCCTTTCCCTTTAAATCCCTTATTAAGAATTCGTATTGTTCTTCAACTGAATTTACTTTTATAATGTTAATAGGTTCTATATAATCATTGTCAGTGATTATAGTCTTGTTGTATCTTAGGGTGTTTCTTTTAATGAATTTATTGCAAACGGAGACGATATTTTTTGATGATCTATAATTCTTTTCCATGAAAAATATTTTTCCATCAGGATAAGTTTTCCTAAAATTAAGCAACCCAGCAGGATATGCTCCTCTAAAGCTGTAGATTGATTGGTCATCATCTGCTACAATGAATAAGTTATTTTTTGGTTTTGCTAACAGCTTTATTATTTCCATTTGAACTTTAGATGTGTCTTGACCTTCGTCTAGCTGTATAAATTCGTACTTATTTCGATATTTTTTTAAAATTTCCTTATTATTTATTAAAATCTGATAGGAAAGGGTTAACATATCGTCAAAATCAATTAAATTATTTTCTTTCTTATATTTTTCATAAGTGTAGAAAATATGTTCAAAATTTTCAATATCTGGTTTATAGGAATTTAAATATTCTTCTATTGTCAGCATAAGATTTTTTATATAGCCTATAGAATTCAACAGCGCTTCCAGCTTTTCTTCTGAAATATATTTTCCATTTATATCGCTATATATTTTTTTTAGCAGGTTATATTTGTTTAGCTCATCATTTTCATCTTCAATTAGTCTATATTTAATTTTATTTAACAGAGCAAACTCTCTAATTAATGTATAACAAAAACTATGGATTGTCGAAAAATGTATTGATTTATAAGGGATATCGGGGAAAGTATTATAAAATCTTTCCTTCATGTCCCTGGCAGATGCTCTGCTAAAAGTAATAGATAATATTTTATCTGGGCTTATTTTGTGATTTTTTATTAAATTAGCAACTCTATGTATAAGGACAGTTGTTTTTCCAGCCCCAGGTACAGCTAAAACAAGGGCGGGCCCATATACATGTTCAACTGCTTTTCTTTGCTCCAAGCTGAGATTCATATTCGCACCTACCTTAAAAAATGTCTATTATATTCTAACATAAAAAATAATTTTATAGTATAATTAATAAGTCGATAATTAGTCGAATTGTTGGGTAATAATATTTTAAACACAGGGAGAAGATTGTAAAACTTTGAGGTGAATGCATGAAAAAAGCACTAAAGAAATTTGATGAGTTTTTGATTGAATTAATAAATATTAAAATGAGCCACAGATATTTAGATGCATTGATGTACAGGGTGACCAATTTAGGTGGAGCGGTGTTTTCAACTTTACTAGTAATCTCCTTGATATTAATAGGAAGTACAAATACGAAGATTGTGGGAATAGAATCTTTAGTGTCGCTCTGCATTAGCCAAGCTGTAGTCCATACATTGAAGAAAATACTTGGAAGAGAAAGGCCATATAATATTATAGAGCATTTAAATACTTTTGGAATAAACTTAAAGGACTATTCCTTTCCTTCAGGCCATACAGCTGCCAGTTTTTCAATTGCTACAACAATAGCTTTAAATATGCCAAAATTAACTATACTAGTGTTTACTATTGCTATTATTGTAGGCATATCTAGAATTTATCTAGCAGTCCATTATCCAACAGATGTGGCAGCTGGAATTATAATAGGCACTATTTTAGCCATAATAGTCCATTATCAATTAATGGAGTTTGTATATAAATTAGGAGAATTTATTGGTATTGAGTTATAAATCAATACCTTAAATTTAATAAATGAGGGGGATTACCAAAATGTTAATGACAAATTTTTTGAGCAGTAGAAAATCCATTAGGGAGTACAAGAAGAAAAGCGTAAATCCTGAACTTCTTGAAGATATTCAGAAGTATTTAAATTTACTGGAGAAAGAAGCAGGTAATATAGAATTTAGGCTTTATGAAAATGGCAGTAGGATTTATAATGGGTTAAAGGGCATAGGCGGTTATTCTGGTGTAATGATTGAAAGCCCACATTATATAGGACTTAATTTAAAGAATAAGGAAGACAGCACTTTAATCTTTGGAGCATATTATATGGAAAAGCTGATAACTAAATTGCATTCCATGGGATTAGGAACATGCTGGATAAGCATAGAAAATGTAGATAGAAAATTAAAAGAAGAACTATTTGGCGATATTTCAGGAGAGATAAACTACCTTTTAGCTTTTGGGTATCCAAAGCCAAGGAACCCATTTATCAATGAGCCATTTAGCCATAGAATTGGAGTCGATGAACTGGTTTTTAACAATAAAATTGGGGAACCAATTTCAGATAAAGAATTGGAAAACAGGGGATTAGACGATTTATTCTATTATGTAAGGTTTGCACCATCCATGCTCAATAAGCAACCATGGAGGTTTATACTAAAGGAAGATAAAGTAATATTGTTAATAAAATATAAGGATGGAGAAGTACCTAATCTTATAGATGCAGGTATTATAATGTACTACTTCGAAGAATTAAGTAAGACCATAGGGTTAAGCAATAAATGGACATTAATCGAAGGAGAAGAAAAAGTAGGAGATGAAAATTACAAGTATATAGGAGAATTCAAGCTATAAAAAGAGGGGTGCCAATGTGCACCCCATTTTTATTCGAAACTCCTATTCGATTTCAATTGTTTTTCCTCTAATTCTCTTTGATTCTACTTTTGGTAGTGATACATATAGAATTCCGTTGTTGAATTTTGCCTTAACATTATTGAAATCTACATCGTCAAAGTAGAAGCTTCTTGACATGGAGCCATATCTTCTTTCACGTACTAGATAATTTTCATCTTTTCTTTCGATTCTTTCATCTCTTTTAACTGCTATTGTAAGAGTGTCATCATCAGCTTTCAATATGATTTCATCTTTGTCTACTCCAGGTAGTTCTGCTTCTAGTACATATTTATCTTCTTCTTCCTTGATGTTTACTCTAATGCCACCATGAGGGAAGGAGAAGAAGTCATCAAGCCAGAAATCGCCAAATTGAGCTTCCAACATTCTATCAATATTATCTAATATTCTTCTTCTATATGGTCTTATGCTAAACATCATATCAACCTCCTAGTTAATATTGACTTTGACTTTCTTTGACTTTCATTTATATTGTACCCTGCAAATGAAAATTTAAACATTCCAATTAATGTTTATTATAAATTTTATTTTGGGATTGATTAATTAATTGAAGTAATTATAAGGCTTTCTCAGGACTTTAGATTTTAAAATGATTCCACTAAACATTGTATTATTCTCTCTAAAAATTAAAAAATATTTTTTATAATGTAAAACTTTTTATGGTTTTTTTACGAATATATCTATGGACAAGGAATTAAATGAAAGAATTGATGGTGAAATATGGATAGGGATAAAAAACTAATAAGAAAAATAGTAAAAAAATCAGATAAAGATGCTGCAAATGAACTTATATCTAAATATTACAAGGAAGTATATACATATGTTTACAGGCAGATTTTAGATAAAGAATTATCTATGGATTTAACACAGGAAATCTTTATCAATGTATTGAAATCGCTAAATAACTATGATGAAAGAAAGGCTTCTTTCAGAACTTGGCTATATAAAATAGCTACATATCGATTAGTAGATTATTATCGTTCTAAAAGTTATAAAGATAATAACATGCTGCTTTCCATAGATAATGTTGATATATTTGATAATAAGGATATTGAGGTTTCCTTTGAAAGAAAAGAAGATATAGAAAGGATTATCCATGTATTGAATAATTTAGATATTTCATTGCAGGAGATTTTTAGATTAAAAATTTTTGCAGATTACACATTTTTAGAAATTTCAGAAACCCTAAATATTCCAGAATCTACCGTTAAGACAAGATACTATTCTGTAATTAGGAAAATAAGGAAGGAATTTGAGGAGGGATAATGTGAAAATTGAAATGCCTAAAGAAGAAGAAATAAGGCATGAAATAGATAATATAATTGCAAAGTCTATTAAAGAAAAGGAATCTTTTTATTCCTATTTAAAAAACATGTATAAACAAATAGGATTTAAATATTTATTTCATGATGGTATGGAAATTGTTTTTACAATTTTATTAGTGTTTATTATTTTAATTTCAGCTATTAGAAGTAGCAGCATAAGATATATGGAAAATGCTGGATTAATATATGTTTATCTGTTTACTGCATCACCAATACTGTATTTAGCAATGTCCATTTACAGTTTCATCCATGTAAAGCAGAATAAAACCTATGAAATTGAAATGACATGTAAATACGATTTATATCAGATAGCAGCTTTCAGAATGCTTATGTTCAGCATTATTTGTATTGTATTCAACTTTTTATTTATATTCATGGTTAGTTATTTTTATAAGAATTTGAATTTCATAAAGGCCTTTATGATTTCTATAACATCTTTATTTTTATTTTCTTCAATTTTTCTATATACAATAATGAAGCTAAAAAATAAATTAGCAAAGTATACTGTTATATTTGGGTGGATTGGCTTTAATACAGCATTATGTATGTTTAAAGTAAATTATTACATTGATTTATTAAATAATATTTCAACATATACTTGGACTATAGTAGCTTTAGGATCTATATTTATATACTTAAAGAATTTAAAGGAATTTACTTTATTAAGATGTAGGAAAGGGATGATTTAGATGTTGATAGTAAAGAATGTTAGTAAGAGTTATGGGAAATTTTCAGTACTTGAAGACATAAATATTGAATTTTCCAATGGAATATATGGCTTATTGGCACCAAACGGAACAGGTAAAACTACTTTAATAAAAATGCTTAGTACTTTACTTTTTCCAGATGACGGAGAAATACTCTATAATGGTGCAGATATTTTTCATATGGGGGACAGCTATAGGGAAATACTTGGGTATCTTCCCCAAGAATTTGGCTACTATAAAAATTATAACCCTAGACAGTATCTCTCATATCTTTCTGCATTAAAGGGAATAGAGAGGGATGTTGCAAAAAAGAAAATAGATGAGTTATTAGAATTAGTGGGACTTATAAGTGTGGCTGATAAGAAAATGAAGAAGTTTTCTGGTGGAATGATTCAGAGGGTTGGAATAGCACAAGCTTTACTTAATGATCCTAAAATATTAATACTGGATGAACCTACTGCTGGATTAGATCCTAAGGAAAGAATAAGATTTAGGAATTTATTATCACAGTTATCCAGAGATAGAATTGTTATTCTTTCCACCCATATTGTATCTGATGTGGAGTCAATAGCTAATGAGATTATAATGATAAAAGATAAAAAGGTATTGTATAAGGATAGCATAGAAAATATATGTAAAACCCTTGAAGGCATGGTTTATGAAATAAAAGTTGACTTTGATAAGGTTAATGATTTTAGGAATAAGTTTTTCTCTTTAACAGAAAAACAAGAAGGAAACAAAATGAAAATCAGATTTATATCTGAAAGAAAATTAGATGATACTTGGGATTCTATAAGTCCCAGTATAGAAGATGTCTTTATGTATGTATATAAAGATGAAGTAATAGAGGAAGGGTAAGAATGAATATAAAAATAAACGAATTAAAAAAAGTTTTAAATTCTCCTATCATAACTTGGCTTTTAGTTTTGTTTATTGTTTTCAATGCTTTTGTAATATACCAAAATTCATATTTTAAAGATGAGCTGAAGGTGTTAAATAAGCTGGTAGATAGATTTGGCTATAAAATAGATGATGAAATGTTAGGCAAATTTAAGGAATATTATGATGAACAGCTTTATAGGTTAAATGAAATTACAAATAAGAAACTTTCCAAAAACTTTAAAAACATGCAGGAATTTTACAATGATCATAAATATGGCCTAAAAGAAATTTATACACAAGCTGAGATTGACTTAATAGTAGAATTGGGGATTATAGAAACATACTATAATGAAATATTAGGAATCGATGAAATTTATTCAAAAATTAATATTATGGATATAGCAGAAAGTGAAATTATGAAATACAGCCTTGGAGGGAAAGCTGCTGCTACAGTAAGAAAGCAGTATAAAGCTTTTAGTGAAAGGTTTAAACAATTAATAGAAAATAAGGAGCATAAAAATTTATTTTTTATGGGACAAGTATATAGAATGCATTCTTTATTATTTAGAAAGTTATTTAGGATTATTATATTTGAAATAATCATACTAGTGGTTCTTACTACAGCCTATTTGGTAAACTATGAGTTTGACAGTAATACTGAATTATTAACTTATACATCTAAAAGGGGAAGAAATTTAATTATTGATAAACTTTGGGCCTCTGTGTTTTCAAGTTTAGTTATAACAACAATTATTTTGTCAATAACATTAAGTTTATATTTTAAAGTATTTGATTATTCTAGGCTTTGGAATGTTCCCATAAGTAGTTATTTCAACAGCGAATATGTAGATATTAGCAGTGGAATTAGTTTACTATATTTTGCTTGGTGGAATATGTCGTTTATAAAATATTTGATTTTTAGCATTGGGTTAATTTACTTAATTACCTTAATTTTTAATGGTATTGCATTTGTTTTGGCAATCCATGTAAAAAACACTTACTTTTCATTCTTTATATTTGCCATAATATTTGGTTTGTTCTTGATTGTTCCCAATTTTTTGCCTAGAAATAGTAATCTTATTTTTATGGGAGCTTTCACACCATTTTTCTTAATTTTAAATCCCCATGTATGGTTTATGGAAAGTGGTGCGTTCACAACTTTTAAATATTATGAATTGATTACTGTTAGTATTTGGTTCCTAATCTTATTAGTTCTTGGAATGTTATCAATTAAAAAATTTAAAAGACAGGATATTTAGGAAGGTGAATTAAATGAGCATAATTTTAAATGAATTAAAAAAGATTTTTAATATTAAATCCATTATTTTACTGATATTGATAAATATTGTTATGTATTTTCTTTTTATTGAATTTTATATAACTAATTTTCCCAATGGAAGGCCTGCATTAAATATTTATAATATGTTTGTTGAGATGAAAGAACTTTACGGGGAATATATGGATGAAAAGGAATTTGAGGACTTTAAGTTAAAATATGAAGAAGCAGTTAAGGAAGCAAATGAGTATATTCAGTTAAGAGAAGATTTTAAAACTGCAGGAATAAATGATTATGAGGATTTTAAAAATATGGATTTGGAAGATGAAGAACAATACAGGCTTTATAGTGATGTGATTTTTGATAAGAAAATAGATACATTTTGGGAACTTCCTTGGAGGGAAGAGTATATTAAGTATTATGAAGACAAAGAAAGGCTTATGCTGGCACAAGCTTCAAATTCAAAGCAAGAATTAAGGATTATGGAAATACTTAATAAAGGTTTAGAAACCTCTGTATTCAATGATGTTATATTTTCGAATTATAATCATTTTATAAAAAATGTGACTATAACCATATTATTAAGCGTAATGTTCATCATAACTCCTACATATTTAAGGGATTATTTAGTTAAAGTAAATTACCTTCAATATACGTCAAAAACAGGAAGAAGGATATTTAAGAAGAAGATACTTATAAGTTTACTAGCTACTTTTATATTAGTGACAATACAGTTTTTATGTTTCTTTATTATATATTCTACAAATAATACATCAATGTTTTTTAATTCAAACATAAATTCAATTTATAATATTATTATTTCTTGGTATGACTTAACATTTATTCAATATATAATTCTTACAGTAATAGGAGTTTACTTGTTAGCTTTTGTGTTTACATTAATATCATTACTGGTTTCCAGCATAGGGAAAAACTATATAACAGTTATAGGCATTCAGCTTCCTATAGCTTTAGTGTCTTTTACAATACTGTTGAAATATTTGATTCATTATATGACAAACATTAGCTATCCAAAGTATTTCTGGGCATTGTCGTATATGGCATTAATCATGATAAGTAGTATATTTATGATGATTAGGTGGAAAAAAGAGGAAAAAGCTGATATTTTATATTAGAATATATAAAGAAAATAAATTATAGTAATGCTTAACACATAGGTTTTCCTATGTGTTTTTTATTGGTATTATTGACATTAATGAAGATATTGCATATAATAAAACTAACATATGAACAATTGCTCATATATCATAATAAATGGGGGACAAAAAATGAAGGAAATAGTACTAGAATTAAATGGCCTTGACTGTGCTCACTGTGCAGCAAAGATTGAGAAATTAACTAATGAACTTGACGGAGTAGATAATGCGAGATTAGATTTTATAAACAAAAAACTTAAAGTTAATGTAAAAGATGAAGATAAGGCAAGTGACATAACAGATGAAATCAAGGGAATAGTAAAGAGATTAGAACCTCATGTTGAAGTTAAAGTTAAAGATGAAGATAAAAGGCATTCACATCATGAGCACAATCATGACAAAGATGGAACAGAAAAAACTGAAATTATAAAACTTATTATTGGCGGGATACTGTTTGTGCTTCCGATTGTATTAAAACTTGAAGGCATACTAAGGTTGCTAGTTTTTGGACTTTCATATTTGATAGTTGGGTATGAAGTAATCTTAAATGCCATAAGAAATGTGTTTAGAGGGGATCCATTTGATGAAAACTTCTTAATGACAGTAGCTTCAATTGGGGCATTTATAATAGGGGAATATCCTGAAGGCGCAGCTGTAATGATTTTCTATCAATTAGGCGAGTTACTCCAAGGAATGGCAGTTAACTATTCAAGGAAGTCTATATCTTCTTTAATAAATATTAGACCTGATTCAGCTAATTTAGTAAAAGATAATGAGATAATTTTAGTAGATCCAAAGGATGTAAATGTTGGAGACATTATTGTAGTAAAACCTGGAGAAAAGGTGCCATTAGACGGTGTTGTAATTGAAGGGGAGTCTTCCTTAGATACCTCCAATATTACTGGTGAATCAGTGCCTAGGGATGTAAAAACTGGAGATTTAGTTTTTTCTGGAGTAGTTAATATTCATGGATTACTAAAAATTGAAGTAAAGAAAAGATATGATGAATCAACTGTAGCTAAAATATTAGATTTGGTTGAAAATGCTTCAAGCAAAAAAGCGCCTACTGAAAACTTCATTACAAAGTTTGCAAGATTCTATACCCCAGTCGTAGTATTTATTGCACTTGGTTTGTTTTTAATTCCGCCTTTGTTCTTTGGAGGGAGCTTTAAGGAATGGGGATATAGGGCTTGCGTATTTTTAGTTGTATCTTGTCCTTGCGCTTTAGTCATTTCAATTCCTTTAGGGTTCTTTGGGGGGATAGGTGGAGCTTCAAGGGCAGGTATACTTGTAAAAGGCGGAAATTACCTTGAAGCTTTGACAGATGTAGATACCATAGTTTTTGATAAAACTGGTACTGTTACTAAGGGAATTTTTAAAGTAACTGATGTTTTAAGCTACGGTAATTATTCAAAGGAAGAAATATTAGAAATTGGTGCCTATGGGGAAAGCTTCTCTAACCACCCAATAGGAAAATCCATTGTAGATGCTTATGGGAAGGAAATAAAAAAGGAATACATTAAGTCATATAAGGAAATTCCAGGCAAAGGCATTGAAGTAAATATTGAGGATGTAGATTATGTCCTAGGAAATAAATCCTTATTTGATGAAAAGAATATTCCCGTTAATGAAATAGAATCAATAGGAACTGTAATCTATGTTGGAGAAAAAGAAAAACATATAGGTACTATTGTTGTTTCAGATGAATTGAAGGATAACATCATAGAGGATATAAATAAATTAAAGGCCATTGGAATTAAGAGACTGATTATGCTTTCAGGGGATAATGAAAGTACTGCTAAAAAGGTTGGTAAATTGCTAAACTTGGATGAAGTTTATGGCAATCTTCTACCACAAAATAAAGTGGCTAAACTTGAAGAAATAATGGCAGAAAGCAAAGGAAAGGTTATATTTGTTGGCGATGGTGTTAATGATGCTCCTGTTCTGACTAGATCTGATATAGGCATTGCCATGGGTGGATTAGGTTCTGATGCAGCCATAGAAGCTTCAGATATAGTTATTATGACTGATGAAATAGGTAAGATTGCAACAGGTATAAAGATAGGCAGAAATACAAAAAGAATTGTTTTACAAAATATTATATTGGCATTAGGATTTAAGTTAATAGTATTAGTCTTAGGTGCCTTTGGCATTGCAACAATGTGGGAAGCAGTATTTGCTGATGTGGGGGTAGCTTTAATTGCCATATTGAATTCCATTAGAGCGTTAAAAGTAGAGGATTAATTCCTCTGCTTTTTTTCTTTAAAATGTGGTAGACTATTAATAGTAAGTCTTTTGAGGTGTCAGAAATGAAAAGAGGTTTAAGTCTAAGCGACAGAAGGCATAATTATATTCTATTGGCAGAAGAAGCGTATATTAATGATAACAAGGAGAAAGCTGTAGAGTTTTACAATAAGGCTTTACAATTTGGAGGAAATATTGTAGAAGATATAGCAATATTATATAATATGGCCCAAATATACGATGAAATGGATATGCCACAAGATGCCATAAAAATTTATGAGAGGATAATAGATATTAATCCCAAGGAAGCTGGGGCATACTATGGAATAGCCATAATGGAAGAAAGGCTTAATAATAAAGAAAAGGCATTAGAATACTACCATAAGGCAATTGAAATTGACCCAAACTATGACAGGGCTTACTATTTTGCAGCGAACCTTTACGATGAAATGGGAGATAGGGACAAAGCGTTAGAGTATTATAAAAAAGTTGTGGAATTAGCGCCAAATGATTATATAGCTTATAATAATATTGGTTCATTGTATGAAGAACGCGGAGATTTGAAAAATGCCCTAAAATATTTAAACAAGTCACTAGAAATAGAAAAGAACTATTATAAGACTTTGTTTAACTTAGGGGTTGTATATTATGGTTTAGGTGACAGACAAAAAGCACTGGAATTCTATTTTAAATCAAAAGAGTTAAATCCATATCATGAAAGCACATATTTAAACATATCAGCAATTTTTATTGAAGAGAAGAAATATTTGGATGCAATCAATTTATTAACAGAAGGGATAAAATATAATCCTACTGCCCATGACTTGTATTATAACAGGGCCTGCTGTTACTCAATTTTAGGGGAAAAGGAAAAAGCTATAAAGGATTTAAATCAAGCTTTGATTTTATTTCCTAGTATAATAAAATATATAAAGGCAGATAAGGATTTTTATAATTTATATGACCAAAAGGAATTCATTGATATGATAAATGATTATGAGAATAAAATTAATAGAAAGGGAGATTAAATGATAGTAATAAAGAGTCCACAAGAAATAGAATACATGAAAAAAGCAGGAGAATTACTAGCAGAAGTCCATAAGGAAATTGCTAAAATGATTAAGCCTGGAATAACTACCATGGAAATAGATAAGTTTGTAGAGGAATATCTATTAGCAAGGGGAGCTTATCCAGAGCAAAAGGGTTATCATGGCTATCCATATGCAATATGCGCTTCTATAAATGATGAAATCTGCCATGGATTTCCCAGAAATGAGCCTCTTAAGGATGGAGATATAGTTACCATAGATATGGTAGTTAACCTAAATGGGTGGCTAGCAGATTCTGCTTGGACTTATGCTGTAGGGAATATTTCCGATAAGGCGAGAAAACTTTTAGATGTTACTAAAAATGCCTTGTATATAGGCATTGAGAAAGCAGTTGTTGGAAATAGATTAGGAGATATTGGCTATGCTATTCAAAGCTATGTAGAAGCTGAAGGGTTTTCAGTAGTAAGGGATTTTGTAGGTCATGGTATTGGAAGACAAATGCATGAGGACCCTCAAGTACTTCATTACGGTGTTCAAGGCAGAGGAATAAGGCTCATGGAGGGCATGGTAATAACAATTGAGCCTATGATAAATGAAGGGACATATAAGTTGAAAATTGACGACAATGGTTGGACTGCAAGGACACTAGATGGAAAATTATCAGCTCAGTATGAACATACAATTGCAATTACTAAGGATGGCCCAATTATCATAACAGACCAAGGAGAACAAATTTAATTTAATGGTGGTATGATGATAAAAGTTTTGATAGTTGATGACCAAAGTTTAATAAGGGAAGGGCTAAGCATGATGCTTAGTTTATATGATGAAATTTTCTTAGTAGGGGAAGCTTCCAATGGTAAAGAAGCTTTAGATATATTAGGGAAAAGTGAAGTAGACTTGGTTCTTATGGATATTCGTATGCCCGTCATAGATGGAGTAGAGGCTACTAAGATTATAAAAGAAAAATATCCCCATGTTAAAGTCCTTATTTTAACTACTTTTAAAGAAGATGAATATATTTTTGAAGGGCTAATAAATGGAGCTGATGGTTATTTATTAAAAGACATATCCTCTGAGGAATTGGTAAGGGCAATAGAGACGGTATATAAGGGTAATGTATTGTTGCAGCCAGAAGTGGCTAAGAAAATTATGGGCGCATTAAACGATAAAAAGGCACAAAAAGATAATAAAAAAGATTTGTTAAAGGAATTGACAAAGCGGGAATATGAAATTGCCATACTAATAGGTGAAGGAAAATCAAATAAGGAAATCAGCGAAATCCTATGTATAACTGAAGGTACTGTAAAAAATCATATAACTAATATATTAGATAAGTTAAATTTAAAAGATAGGACTCAGTTAGCATTGTATATATCAAAGGAATTTTGATTATAGTATGATATTTCCAAGTAGATAGTCTAATTTAATTAGATTATCTACTTGGATTTTTTTATGCATAAATCATATAAAAACATGACCCTGATTATGACCAAAGATACATGTTAAATGTAAGAAAAGATAGTAAACTGGTATTAAAGATATGTAAGGAGGTAAGCCAGTGAAAGAATTAAAACGAACTGTATATTTTATATCATTTCCACTGTCATTTGTAGGTTTCATATTCCCAATTTATGCTTCACATATAGGGGCTAGCACCATTCAAATAGGGTATCTTTTTTCCATATTTTCAATAATAGGAATTATAATGAGGCCTATGGTTGGAAATTTAGTTGATAAAAAAGGTAGGAAAATAGGAATTATAATAGGTACAGTACTTTATGCACTAACTAATATCTTCTATGTATTGGCGAAAGATTTCAAGCTATTATTAGCTGGAAGGTTAGTGCAGTCTTTAGGTGCAGCAATATTATGGATTAGCGTAGATACTTTTGTTTCTGATATTAGCGATAAAACAAATAGAGGAAAAAGCTTTGGCATACTAAATGAAACCATGGCTAAAGGTCAATGGATAGGAAGTATCATAGGATTTACAATTCTATTTTATGGAATTTCTAAAGAACCTTTTAAATTGGCATTTATGATATTTTTATTTACAAGTTTACTTGCTGTTTTCTATGCAATTAAAGAGCTTCCGGAAACTGTTAATTTTAAGAAAGAATATGAAAAAGGAAGTATTAAAGATAAAAAGCATTTAAAATATTTTCTTATCATAATAGGATGTATATCATTTATAAGCAATCTAACTGCACCAATTTATCTTTTATATTTGCAAGAAAATATTACTAAAGATCTAGGTTTAATTTGCTTATTATTTATTCCAGCTGCTGTATTGGAGTTATTATTACCAAGGCGATTTGGAAGCTTTTCTGATAAATATGGTAGAGAAAAGGTAGTTATAATAGGGATGTTTATAAATGCCGTGCTTCAAATATTTATACCATTTAATAAAGGATATTATAGCTTTATGGCCCTTTATACCTTGATTTCTCTTGCTGGGATATTTTATTCTCCTAGTTTTAATTCATTAATTATAGATTTTGTAGGTGAAGATAAAAGGGGTAGATCCTATGGTTTATATAGTTTCACCAATGGAATAGGGTCTGCTTTAGGCCCTATAGTAGGTTCTTATATATATGAAAATTTAGGTAAAGATATCGTATTTTATATAAAGGGAATTCTTTTAGTTGTAATGACATTGTTAGTTTGCTATTCTTATATTAAGTATAATAAACAAAATAAGGATATTATGATTTTAAAACGAGGTAGTAAGTATGAATAAAATCTATAAGTATATAAATTTCTTGCACAGAGCCCTGCAAATTATTATCGGAATAGATATTATTTATAGGTGTAAAAGCATTTCTGATTTGTTAATATATTTTGGATTATATTTAGTAGTAATAATAAACGATTATCTGAGAGTTAAATACTTTTATAAAAGCATAAAAAATTATTATTTATCTATTTTCTTAACGATGGTAATTAGTTCCATATTAACACTTACTATACAAGGCTACATAGATATTTATTTTTATATGATTCTATATGAGCTAATACTTTATACAGACGGAAAAATCTCTCTATTTTTTGTATTATTACAAGTATTAATTTTTCTGTTTATAAATGCTTATAAAATTGGAATTAGCCAAAGCTTAGTCACGCTTGAGTTTTGGAAAGAGTATATATTAGATGTTGCTATGGTTTTTATGTTTATAATCTTTTACTCTATAAGCCTATACAGTTATAAGATTCTAAGAAAAGAAAAACATAAAGTGGACAAGTTAAATAAAGAATTAGAATTGTCTTATAAGAAACTTAAAGAACAGTCAGAAAAAATCGAAGAACTTACTATAGCAAAAGAAAGAAATAGGGTTGCAAGGGAAATACATGATAACTTAGGCCACAGCTTAGTTGCATTAAACATGACCTTAGATGTGGCAGAAAAAACCATAGATAGGGATATGGAAAAAGCAAAGGAATTAATTCTCAAATCTCAGAAATTAGTTAAAGAAAGTATGGATAATCTAAGGAAGGCAGTATATGCTTTAAAAGAAGAGAAACATGAAAGGTTTACAAAATCCATTGAGGAAATGGCTGAAAATATAGAAAGCACAGGAAAAGTGAAAGTCATATTAAATATAAATGATAAATCTGAAAGCTTATCACCTGAATATAAAGAAATACTGTATTTTACTATAAAGGAAGCATTAACAAATAGCATTAAACATGGTAAAGCTGATGAAATAAGAATAGATTTAAGCTTAGAAGAAAATGTAAAGCTCATAATTAAAGATAATGGAATTGGGTGTAAAAATCTAGTCAAAGGGAATGGTATCTTAGGTCTTGAATCTAGAATAAAGGATTATAATGGAAAAATGTCTTTTATAACTAATGATGGATTTATGATTGAACTGTCGTTGCCTTATTAAAAAACTCACTTACGTAAAAATGTAAGTGAGTTTTTTGTTGACTTAACCGCTTTATTATGATAAAATTCCCCTTGCGTCACAAGGGGGAGGAGGGGTTATATGATTGTTACTGCTAAAGAACTTACAAAAAAATATAAGATACCAAGACGGAAGCCTGGAATAATAAATAGTTTAAAATCCGTAATTCATAGGGAATATGATGATGTATTAGCTTTAAATAAGGTGTCATTTCAAATTGATGAGGGAGAATTAGTGGGATATATAGGTCCCAATGGAGCAGGTAAGTCTACTACCATAAAAATATTGTCTGGAATCCTTACACCTACCTCAGGAGAATGCAAGGTATTAGGTAAAATTCCATATAAAGATAGGATAAATTACGTTAGAGATATTGGCGTAGTTTTTGGACAGAGGACACAACTCTGGTGGGATTTGCCTGTAGTAGATTCTTTTGAGCTATTAAAAGATATTTACAAAATTCCGTTAAAAACCTATTTAAAGAATAAAGATGAGCTTATTGAGTGGCTAGATTTAAAAACCTTTCTTAATACACCTGTCAGACAATTAAGCCTTGGTCAAAAAATGCGATGTGAATTGGCAGCATCACTTCTTCATTCACCAAAAATACTTTTCCTAGATGAACCCACAATAGGATTAGATGCAGTATCCAAGTTAGCGGTTAGGGAGTTTATAAAAAAGATCAATAAAGAAAGAGGAGTTACAGTAATATTAACTACCCATGATATGGATGACATTGAAACTCTATGCAATAGAGTTATTGTAATTGGGAAGGGAGAAATTGTTTTAGATGGTCCTTTAAAATCCCTAAGGGATGCTGTATCTAAAAAAAGAAGGTTAATTTTAGAAATAGAAGAAGGAGATAATGGGTTTGATATAAAAGGTGCTACTTTAGTAAACAAAGATAGAAATAGATTAACCATTGACTTTGATCCAGACATTATTACCCCAGCAGATTTGATATCTACTTTATCTACTACATATAAAATAAAAGATATTTTAATTGAAAATCCTCCCATTGAGGAAATAATCGCTAAACTTTATGGGAGGTTGAATATATGAGGGCTTATTTATCTATTATAAAAATAAGATTTAATTCGCTGATACAGTATAGGGTAGCTGCCATTGCTGGTATTATTACACAGTTTTTCTTTGGCATGATTTTGGTTATGGTGTTGCACGGATTCTATGAATCTACTTCTAATCCAATACCTATTGATTATGGTTCTGCTGCAACCTTTATATGGATTGGTCAAGCAATGCTTGGAATGATACCGTGGGGCGGGGATAAGGAAATCCAAAATTTAATAAGAAAAGGTGATGTGGCTTATGAGTTAATTAGGCCAATTGATTTATATGATTACTGGTTTGCTAGGGCCTTTGCATTAAGAACAGCCCCTACTATTCTTAGAGCTATTCCATTGTTTACAATGGCCTTATTATTGCCAAAAGATTATGGCATGATTCTTCCACCAAATATTTTTGCATTTCTGGCTTGGATTGTAACAACCTTTGGAGCACTATTGATTTCCTGTACTATTACAAATATCATCAACATAACTACTCTATATTCCATTTCAGGAGAAGGAATAATAAGACTCTTATCAGCCATTGTAAATTTATTTTCTGGATTAGTTGTTCCCTTACCTTTATTTCCAGATAAAATAAGACAAATATTATATTTACTGCCATTCAACGGATTATTAAATATTCCTGCAAGATTTTTTACAGGAGATATTCCATTTAATAAATTAATAAACTATTTTGGTTTTCAACTTATATGGGCTTTTATACTGTATGTTTTAGGTAAGTGGATTTTAAAGAAAAAGATAAAAAACATTATTGTTCAAGGAGGCTAAAATGGATAGTGTTAAGCTATATTTTAAATATTTAAAATTAAGTATAGAGTCTCAGCTTCAATATAAAGCCTCCTTTGTTATGATGTCCATTGGTCATTTTTTAATGACTTTCGTTGATTTTCTTGGCCTTTGGGTATTATTTGAAAGGTTTGGGAATATTAATGGATTTACTTTTGAAGAGGCAGCGTTATTTTATGGAATGGTCCATATTGCCTTTGCAATTACAGAAAGCTGGACACGGGGATTTGATACTTTTCCAAACCTAGTAAGAACAGGAGAGTTTGATAGAATTCTTCTTAGGCCTAGGACCACCGTATTACAGGTTTTAGGCCATGACATACATTTAATGAGGATAGGAAGGTTTAGCCAAGGATTAATTGTACTTGTATGGGCTGTGTGTAAATTAAATATTAAATGGTCTTTAGGAAAAGTTTTATTATTGATTGGTGCAATTATTGGTGGTAACTTTTTATTTTCTGGATTTATAGTTCTTCAGGCCACCTTATCATTTTGGTCAGTTCAAAGTCTGGAAATAATAAATTCTTTTACCCATGGTGGAGTTCAAGCTTCACAGTATCCTCTATCTATATACAGGAAATGGTTTAGAAAAATCCTAATATATATTATACCTTTGGCAACTATTAACTATTTCCCTGCCATAAACATACTAGAAAATAATGATTTATTAAATTATCCTAACTGGATAGGCTGGATATCTCCATTTGTTGGTTTATTATTTTTCATCCTATCATTATTTGCATGGAGGATAGGTGTTAAACATTATACTTCAACAGGAAGCTAAAATGATTGGCAAATATTGACATACCTAGAATATCTAGGTATAATTATACCTAGATATTCTAGGTATTTTTTGTGGAGGGATATTATGAAAATCGATAAAGGGTTAATAGGAGGAAGTACAACTTTACTGATACTATCACTGTTAAAGGAAAGGGATATGTATGGATACGAGATAATAAGGGAGCTAGAAATTCGCTCAGACAATACTTTTAAATTTAAAGAAGGGACATTATATCCAGTACTCCATAGGCTTGAAAACGAAGGCTATATAAAATCCTATAGAGATAAGGGAGATACGGGTAAAGAAAGAAAATACTATCAAATAACATCTAAAGGGAAGAAGCAGCTAATAGAAGAAAGAAAGCAATGGAATATTTTTTCAACATCTGTAAACAAGGTCATTGGCGGTGAAAGTCATGGGTTTTCAACGCTCTAAGGAATTTTTAGATACTGTTTTATCTTATGTTAAATTTCCATTTGATAAAGAAGATATAAGAATGGAGTTGCAAGAGCATATTTGGGATAAGATAGATTATTATACACAGCAAGGATTAACTTATTATGAAGCAGAAGAGAAGGCCATTAAAGATATGGGTGATCCAAAGGAAATAGGAATTCAGTTAAATAAAGAACATCATCCGCTAATTGGCTGGCTATATTTAGCTTCAAAAGTGTTGGTAATATTATTTGTAATAATAAATATCTTTATGGCAGTGCCAGTAATTATAGATTTGGGATACTCAATTTTTGATGATAAACTCATAAGAGAAATTCCAAAGGAAGATATAGTATATAAAATAGATGTTAATGAAAGAGTACAGGTAGATGACACAGTTATTAATTTTAAAAATGTAGTGTATGACAAAAACGGGACATTGCATATAAGTTATTACTACTATGACAAGAAGCTATGGGGAAGTGGTTGGAGTTTAGGTACTATTGGTATTATAACTGATGATAAAGGCAGTAAATATTATAGAGGTTCTAGTCATACAACCGGGGGCATTGTTTCTAAAGGAATGGTAAGTGTTGAAAATTTCCGTAAAGATGCTAAAACTTTGATTATTGAATATGATAGATATAATAGATATTACAAGTTAGAAATTCCCTTAAAGTCGGGTGAGAATATTGAATAGAAAGAAGAAGCTTATAAGAAATATAATTGCTTTGATAATATTATTAATCATTTTTGTTAAAGGTTCAGGTCTTTATTTTACTCCATTAGGAGCCCATAGGGATTCTGAAAGAACAGCCCATTATGGCCCATCTGAAATAATACATATAGAGGATTACGAAAAAGGCAAATATATCCTTTGTAAATATGATAAATGGTTTTCGTGCAATACTGTAAATAAGAAATTATTTTTCTTTTGGCATTTTGGAAATCAAGTTCATGGAATAGAAAATGACTTATCACAGCCTTTATCTTATTATTGGGTTGGAGAAGGGAATTTTTATAAGGTCTATGGAATAATAAATGATAAAAGAATTAAAAAGGTAGAGGTTGTGTTAAATAATGGAGATACATTAGTACAAGAGAATTTTTATGATGACATGTTTCTAATTCATTGGGTAGCCAATGATTCAAAGTATTATTCTAAAGTTAGAGCCTATGATGAAGATGGAAACATGGTATTTGAAGGAAAATATTAATTTGTTTCCCATATACAAAGATTTGAAGACTTTTGTTGGAAGTGTAAAATAATTTGTGTTTTTATGAAAAAAATAACTCCTTTCTGCAGGAATCATAAGATTCATGAAAAGAAAGGAGTTAATTTTATGTGCACAATACCATAAAAAATAATTAGAAACATGATTGCTGAAGGCAACTTAAAAATGGCTGAATATCTAAAAGATATATTCAATAATATCTTTAAATGTCAGAAGCAGATTTAGTAATGAAGTTCTGGTATACTGAAGGTGCAAAAAACAAACAGATAACAGAAGAATTTGACTTGTATTTTCTATTATAACGCTTTTAATATGTAGAATTAGGGTTAACCATTATTTTCTACAGGAAGTTAATTTATTAAAATGTAAATATGTTATTAAGATAAACAGTTTTTTAACGATATATATTATATAATGTTATTTTTAATAGGGGTAAATAAAAAAAATATAAAACTTCAGGGGGAATAAGCTACAGCACCAATAATTTGGAAATTGAAATTTCAGCAATAATCAATGAAAGGAGTGTGGTACTAAAGGTAATAAAGGTTTATTCCTCTTTTTATTTTCAAAGTTTGATGAGAGTATCTTTAACAAATTTTGTTTTGACTCTTACAAATTAGCTATAAAGAGGGGATAAGGATGAAGAGTTTAAAAACAAGGCTAATATTTTATTTTACAATAATGATTTTATTGTCTTCATTGGCAGTTGGATTGATAAGTATTTATTATTCCAGCACTAGTTTAACTAAAGAAGCAGAAAAGTCTCTTTTCGTAATGGCAAAGGAAGGAGCTGCGCTAGCAGAAAGCAGAATAGAGACTGAATTTAAGGTTTTAGAGACAATAGCAGGTTTAGAAGATGTTAAATCTATGGATTGGCTTGTTCAAAATGATGTTTTAAATGATCTGATAGATGAGACTAATTTCTTGGCTCTAGGAGTTGTAGGGCCTGATGGATTGGCTCGTTATACTGATGGTATAGTGGAAAACCTTGCTGACAGGGATCATATAAAAATAGCCTTTAATGGTGTAGAAAGCATTTCTGATATTATTCCTGATGTTGTAAATGGTGGGACTTTAATGAGGTATGCTGTTCCAATAGATATGGACGGTAAAATCGTTGGAGTCCTAGTAGGGCGTAGAGATGGAGGAAATTTAAGTTTAATTACAGAAGATATAGGATATGGGGAGCAAGGATATTCATACATAATTAACAGCAAAGGTACAGTAATGGCACATCCTAATAAAGAACTGGTACTAAATTTATTTAATCCTATTTATGAATCAGAAAATGATAAAAACCTTGAGTCACTGGCTAATGCGTTTAACAAAATTCTTGAAGAAAGAGAAGGACTAACAACTTACACTTATAATGGCAATGATTTATATGCAGCATATATGCCAATTAAAGGAACTGACTGGATATTAATAATCACTGCAAATGTAGATGAAGTTTTATCTTCAGTTCCCAAAATGCGTAATAATATGCTAATAGCTTCTGCTATTATAATATTAATAAACATTGTTATTGCATATTTTATAGGAAATTCAATAAGTAAACCAATTATTCAACTAAAAGGATATGCTGAAAAAGTTTCAAATTTGGATTTAACAGAGAATCTGCATGAAAATCTTCTTGCAAAAGAAGATGAAGTTGGCTTATTATCCCGAGGAGTACAGCACTTGGTTGATAATTTAAGGGAAATTATAAAAGAAATCGATTATTCTTCAAATGAAGTACTTTCTACTTCTGAAGAATTAACAGCTACCACTCAACAATCAGCTATAGCAGTTGAAGATGTAGCAAAGGCAGTCGAAGGAATAGCAAAAGGTGCGTCAGAACAGGCAGAAAGCACAGAAAAAGGTGCATTGAAAATTAATGAATTAGGAAATGCCATTGAAAATAATTTAGACCTTGCAAAGAATTTGACTTATACATCCAATAGAATATCAGAAGTGGTAGACAATGGCCTAGTTGAGATGGAAAACCTATTTAAAATTACAGAGGAAAGCAATAAGGCATCTGTTGAGATATATGATATTATACAAAAAACTAATGAAAGTGCATCTGCTATTGGAGAAGCAACCAATGTAATAGCATCAATAGCTGAGCAAACTAATTTGCTGGCATTAAATGCAAGTATAGAGGCAGCCAGAGCAGGAGAAGCTGGTAGAGGATTTGCTGTAGTAGCAGACTCCATTAGGAAGTTGGCAGAAGAATCTTCTAAATCAGCAAATTCTATAGATGAAATCGTTAAGAAGTTGCAGTTAAATGCAGAAAATGCGGTTGTTACAATAGAAAACCTTGCTTCAATATCTAAAGAACAGACAAAGGGCGTAATAAATAGTAGGGAAAAATATTTGGCAATTAGAGATGCAGTAAATGAGGCTATTAAAGCTGTAGATGAATTGAATGTATCAAGCAGCAGGATGGAAGAATTGAAAAATGAAATTCTAGATATGATACAAAGCTTATCTGCACTAGCAGAAGAAAACTCTGCGTCAACTGAAGAAGTTACAGCTTCAATGGAAGAACAAAATGCATCAATTCAAGAAATTGCCAGTGCCAGTGAAGGCCTTGCTAAGTTGGCAGAGAATTTGAAATCTGTAATAGATAGATTTAAGATATAATTATTGTGAGCCCTTATGAAATCTCATAAGGGCTTTTAAAGTATAATTACTTGAACTGACAATATGTTTCATTTAAAATATAAAAGTCAGCAAAAATATGGCTTAGGAGAGGTAACATGGACAAAAGGATAAACCTAATAGAAGGTAATATTTCGAAAGCACTAATTAAACTAGCACTTCCCATTATGGCCACATCTTTTATTCAAATGCTATACAACTTAACAGATACTATGTGGTTAGGAAGGCTTAGCACTGAAGCTGCAGCTGCAGCTGGTACAGCAGGCTTCTATATGTGGATTGGAGCATCATTGGTACTTATTTGCCAAATAGGAGTAAGTGTTGGAGTAGCACAAGGTTATGGTAGGAAGGATTTAGAAGATGTTAAATGTTATATTTCCAATGGATTAAAGCTTGATTTAATGATAGGAATCATATATTCGCTTTTCTTAATATTATTCAGAAATGAATTAATAGGCTATTTTAACCTAGATGACATGGTAACTATAGATTTGGCAATAAGATACTTGGTAATCATTGCCTATGGTTTAATATTCAGTTTTATAAGCCCAGTTTTTTCTGCTATTTATAATGCTGTAGGCAATAGCTTTCTGCCATTTGTTATCTCATCTCTAGGAGTAATAGCAAATATGGTTCTAGATCCATTACTAATATTTGGGATAGGGCCATTTCCTGCCTTGGGGATTGAAGGAGCAGCATTAGCCACTGTGTTGTCTCAAGTATTAGTTACAATAGTATATTTATTAGTATCAAGAAGAAATACGATGCTGTTTTCTCATTTGAATTTACTTAAGTTTCCCAATGTGGATTATATAATAAAGATATTTAAGCTTGGCTTCCCAGCTTGCTTGCAGTCTGGAATCCATGCCACTATATCCATGATTTTGACCAGAATATTAGCTAAATGGGGGTCAACTACTGTAGCTGTATCTTCAATTGGTTCTCAGATTGAATCTATTACATGGATGACTACAGAAGGATTTTCTTCAGCCATTACTGCATTTGTAGGTCAAAACTATGGGGCCAAAAATTATAAAAGGGTAAAAGAAGGCTATTATAAAGGATTAAAAATAGTAGGAGCTATTGGGATATTTGGAACTCTTCTATTAATGCTTGCAGGTGAGCCAATATTTAAGCTATTTACTCCAGAAGACCCCTTAGCAATATCTCAAGGGAAGACATATCTTTCGATATTAGGAATTTCTCAATTTTTCGTAGCAATTGAAATAGCATCTGCTGGAGGATTCAATGGCTTAGGAAAAACCAATATTCCTGCCATTATTGGGGGAGTATTAAATGCCCTAAGAGTCCCAGCATCGTATATACTTTCTAATACTGCATTAGGAATGACAGGAGTATGGTGGAGTATAAGCATTAGCTCAGTTTTTAAGGGTATTATTCTAACATGGCTATTTATATATGTTTTGAAAAAGGAATTAAAAGTATAATTTAGAGTTTGTTTACTTTTCTAGTTGCCACTACATCTACTCCAGTGCCTAATATATTCTTGATGATAACCTGCCCATTCTTAACTGGTGCTGAAACTTTTGTGGACCTTATTATTTCCATACATTCATCAACTAATTCTTTAGGTATAACTCCAGTAGTTTTTACTGGCAGCATACTCATTGGCCCGTTTTCCAGCATTACTCTGGAAGTTAGTATCCTCGATGGTTCTGTAACCTCTTTTATGCCAAATTCTTTCCCCCTATTGCATCTATTTCCTTCAACAATATAGTTGTTATCAGCTTTTTTTATGATTAAATTGCAGCCTATTGGGCATACCTTACATTTTCTTTCTATGACCATATAAGGACCTCCAATGTTTATTTAATAGAATAATTATAGCATATCAAAACTTTACAATGTAAATATTTTGGGTAATATATATTTAACATAGCACAAAAACTCTTATTTAGCATATAAATTAGTAATACTTTTCCGAAGGGAATGGTATCAATGATTTCAAATGTAGAAATTGTAGCTAGATTAATATTATCTGCCATAATTGGAGGGCTTATAGGTATTGAGAGGGAATTTAGAAATAGGCCTGCAGGTTTAAGGACACATGTATTGGTAACTACAGGTTCTGCGCTAATAATGCTCGTTTCCATAGATGGCTTTTTTATACTTGGCAAAGGGACATTAACAGGAGATCCAGCGAGACTAGCAGCACAGGTTGTGAGCGGTATAGGTTTTATAGGTGCTGGAACTATTTTGAGGACTGGGAATAATATAACAGGGCTGACTACTGCAGCAAGCCTTTGGGTAAGTGCAGGTATTGGATTGGCCATTGGAGCTGGTTATTACCTAGGGGCTATAGTTACGACTGCTATAGTTATGATTACATTAATGGGTTTAAGAGCCCTAGATAGGATAAAGCTGATGTCTAAGTATAAAAAAATAGAAGTTGTAGGTATAGATAAACCTGGGTTTATAGGAACCATAGGTACGTTGTTTGCAAAATATGATATTAATATAAAAGATGTAAAAATTTTAAGCAATGAATTTTATGGTTCTGATGAAGCAGGGACGGTTAAGGTCCTTTTTATTGTAAAAATGCCAAATAATTTTGATAGGGAAAGCTTTAACATGGAAATCAACAATTTGCCTGGTGTAATAAGCGTATATTTTGATAACAATTTAAATTTATAAATAATTAAGGAATAACTTGGATTCCCAAGTTATTCCTTTTTGTTACCATCTAGTAAACTTATTTTCAATTATAGCAACTATTCTGTACATCAGTACAGATATAATTGCCAATATAAATACACTCATCATTACTAAATCCAATTTGAACACTTGACCACCGTAGACTATTAGATAACCTATGCCTGCCTTAGATACTAGGAATTCACCTACAATAACCCCTACCCATGACAACCCAATATTTATTTTTAAGGTATTTATTAAGGTTGGAATAGATGATGGAAGTACCACTTTTCTTAAAACCTGAAACTTAGTAGCTCCAAAGGTATTTAAAAGCTTTATCAAATCCTCATCTACTGACATAAAGCTTTCGTACATGTTCATTATTGTTACGATTATGCTTACTGAAATGGCTGTTACAATAATTCCTGAATAGCCTGCTCCTACCCAGATGATAATTATTGGAGCCAAAGCTGTTTTTGGTAGGCTGTTTAACATAACTAAATATGGGTCAAACACTTTTGCCCAGAATTTTGACCACCAGAGTCCGATGGCTATTATGAACCCAAGCAATGTACCTCCAAGGAATCCAGCTACTGTTTCAAAAACAGATATGCCAATATGGTAAAATAGGTTGCCATTTTTTGTATAATTAACAAACAGCTTCCAGATTTGTGAAGGATATGAGGTTAAAAAGGTATCTATCCATTTAAAATGGGCTGCTACTTCCCACAATATAAGCCCAAGGATAAATACCGAAATCTGCGTGATTAAAATTGTTCGATTTCTTTTCTTAATACTAGCCAGATATTTTTCATGTCCCTTTGATATGTTGTTCTTAGACATGGATATCAAGCTCCTTCCATATTTTATTGAAATAATATCTAAATTCAGGAGCCTCTCTTCGGCCAAGAGGTGTATTTTTTTCTTCAGGTAAGGAAAGTTCAATATTAATTATCTCTTTTACAATAGCAGGCCTTTTTGAAAGAATTACAACCCTATCGCAGAGGCTAATTGCTTCTGCAATATCATGGGTAACAAGTATGGCTGTTTTTCCTTCCCTTTTAAGGATTATCCCTATTTCATCTGCAATTGCAAGCCTTGTCTGATAATCTAGTGCAGAAAAAGGCTCATCCAATAAAAGTAAATCTGGCTCCAAAATAAGGGTTCTGATTAATGCTACTCTCTGCCTCATGCCTCCAGATAGCTGACTTGGGTAGCTGTTGATGAAATCTCCCAAGCCATAGTTTATAAGAAGTTGTTTTGCTTTTTCATAGTATATGGAATTGAGTTTCCCTTGTATTTCTAAGCCTAGAACTACATTTTGCAATATGTTTCTCCATTCCAAAAGAAGGTCTTTTTGAAACATGTATCCTATATTTCTATTGGATTTAGAAACTTTTTTGCCTTTTATCAGTATTTTTCCGCTGGATGGTTCAATTAAGCCTGCGATAATAGATAATAGTGTGGATTTTCCGCAGCCACTGGGACCGACAATTCCTACAATTTCACCTTCATATATATCAAGATCTATTTTTTTTATGGCTTCAGTTTCGCCTTCTAAACTATGGAAGGTCATGGATACATTATCTATTTGAACTAGAATATTTTTCATATGCTCCCTCCTAAAACCTATAGTACTTTATTGTATTCTTGAAAAGGGAAATATGTGAAATCGCAAAAAAAATTTAATATAGTCCCCAAAAAAATAAAAAAGTGGTATAATGTTTTAGTAATAAAAAGGAGGGATTGATTTGCATCAATATAAGGGGAAATTAATTATTCATACTGGTTCAATGTTTTCTGGGAAGACTTCTAGCTTAGAAAAAGATGTAAAAAGGTTCATGATAGCAGGCTATAAGACAGTGGCATTTAAGCCAGCTATAGATACAAGGCATGTAAAACCAGAAATCATAACCCATGATAATACAACATTAAATGCTGTACTTGTGGACAACATTTGTGAAATAATGGAGTATTATAATACATATAAGCCAGATGTTATTGCCATAGATGAAGTTCAGTTTTTAGGTGGTACAATAGATGAAATAGTATCAAGTATCAATAAGCTTTTAGAGGACGACATTACCGTAATTGTGGCAGGTTTGGATATGGATTATACAGGTACTCCATTTGAAATAGTAAAAGAGCTTATGCCACTTGCAGATTACCTATACAAACATCATGCTGTTTGTGTGAAATGCGGTGCAGATGCATGGGTTAGCCACAGGAAAATTGAGGACAAAGAGAGGATAGTAATAGGAGCTGCTAGGGAATATGAGCCATTATGCAGGAAGTGTTTCCTAGAAGAGACCAAAAATACGAAGGAGATGAAAAATAACGAATAATAAAATGAAAGAATACATAAAATTTGAGCCCTCAAAAAAGCCCTTATATGAAAATTGCAACAATGATTACCATTATCTGTTTTATAAAGACAAGCTCCTTGTAAAAAAGGATGAGAAAGGCTATTCTATTCCAACTAGGAAGGATGTAGAAGAATTAAATCTAGAAATTAAACATTGTCAGTGCTTGGGAGCGTATAAGGGAGTAAACTGTTATTGTGGAGAGATTTTAGGGGATGAAAAATCAAATTATTCCTTTGTAGACTTAAAGACATATTCTAAAGATATATGTGAAGATGATTTTTTAGTGTCTGCTAAGGCATTACTGTTATTGGATTTTGTAAGGAATAATCAAAGATGTGGAATTTGTGGCTCGCCAATGAAGATGAAAAGTGAAGATAATGATAGGGCAATGGTATGTATTAACTGTGGAAACACTGTTTGGCCTAAAACATCCCCTGCCATAATAGTTGCAGTAACAAAAGGGGATAAATTGCTTCTAGCCCACAATAAGATGTTTCCGAAGGGAATGTATTCATTAATAGCAGGTTTTGTAGAGATGGGAGAGACCTTAGAAGATTGCGTAAAAAGGGAAGTCTTTGAAGAAACTGGCATAATGGTTCACAATATTAAATACTTTGGAAGCCAACCATGGCCTTTCCCAAATTCGTTGATGATTGGATTTACAGCAGAATACCTAGAAGGTGAAATTAAAGTAGATAATTATGAGATTGAAGATGCTAAATGGTTTTCAAAAGAAGAAATACCAAAGGTCTACAGAAAATCCATAAGCATCAGTTCTAAAATAATTGAATGGTTTTTAAATAGGGACTAATTAGATTAGTCCCTATTTAAATATTACATCTCCAGATGAAGTTTGGATTTTCATAGAATAAATGCCTTCACCAATAGTTGCTAAAAACCTTCCTTTTTGATTTTCTTCAACTACCATATTTTTATTTGGAATAAAATCACCAGAAGATGTGTAGCCATTGATATTGTAATTTGCATTATCATTGAAACTGATAGAGATATCACCAGAGCTGGTTGCTATTTTGACATCTTCGCTAGTTATATCTTCTATAGAAATATCACCTGAGCTAGTATTTACAATTAGGTTACCTGTAAGATTGCTTGTTTTTATATTTCCAGATGAAGAACTTATATTTACTACATTGGCCATTAATTTGTTTAAGTTCATATCTCCAGAAGATGTAGATACATTTATATCCTTTCCTTTTAGGTTTTCAACAAATACATCTCCAGAGCTTGTGACAAAGCTAAAACTTTTTCCATCTATTTCTTTCACGAAAATATCCCCTGAAGAAGAAGTAAAATTAATATTACCATTAAATGAAGTTGGGATATATACTTCTAAAACTACATTGGCATCAGTTACTGAATAACTATTATTAGAGATTTTAAGCTCAATAGCTAAATTTTCATTATCATTTTTAGTAACAAGCTCAGGGACTACATTTGTTTTCATCTTGCCATGATAGTAAATTCTAACATCATCTCTATTTTCAGTATTTACCTTAATATCTACAAAAGGAGAGGCAATAGATATATTTTTTATACCTTCTATTTTTTCAAACTTTTCTTCATCTACTTCGTGCCATTTTAGGTTTTCCTTGTTTGATCTAAAGAAATTAAAAATGCTAGATTTAAAAGTAGAATTGTTGGCATCTTTAATCTTAACTCCATCTCTGCCTATATTAACTTCATTTCCTTTATCTTTGACTTCAATGCCATTCATGCCTATTTTTACATGTGTATGGCCATCTTTTACTTCAATTCCATTTGTGCCAATTCGTACTAAATCTCCATTGGAACTGATATTTAAAATATCAGATGAAAATTTCATATTTTTTTGAACAGCAGTTATACTAGTAATTATACTAATAAAAAGAACTACTATAACAATTCCTGCAGCAATTCCTAACCATTTTTTATTATTTTTCCTTTTATTTTCCTCAAAATTTGTTTGTAAGCTGACTTCGGAATTATTTAAATAGCTTTGGGCTACTTCTTTTGGATCTCCTAACTCCTTAGCAATTTCCTCTTCAGATTTTCCTTTAGAAATACCTACATTAAAATGTTCCTCATAATCAGATATAATATCTTCTATTTCGCTTATTGGTAAACCTTGTAAATACATTCTTAATTTTGCTAAATATTCTTTTTTGTTCAATTGATTTCCCCCCTCAAAATATTATTTACTCCATTAACAAAAGTTTCCCATTCAACTTCTAACTCTTTATATGCTTCTTTGCCCTTTTCTGTTAATTTATAGTATTTTCTAGGAGGTCCTTCTTGAGATTCTTCTAGGTAAGTTGTTACATATCCTTCAGTTTTTAATCTTCGAAGCAGTGGATATATGGTTCCTTCGGATATATTAATGTATTTGCAGATATGGTCCACTAATTCATAGCCGTAAAAGTCCCTTTTATCGAGCAAGGAAAGCACACAGAGTTCTAATACGCCTTTTTTAAACTGTATATTCATAATCATCTCTCCTATCTTACTGACTATAGTATAACATATACTACCTTATATTACAAGGTACTATATTAAAAAATATATTAAAATTCTTCAAATAGAAAAAGATAGAGGAAATCCCCTATCTTTTAAAAGCTTAATTCTTCTTTTCTAATTCCAACGCTTAGCACTATTCCAACACAGATTAAGTTAGTTAGTTGGAATGTTCCACCATAGCTCATGAATGGAAGTGGAATACCTGTAATAGGCATAAGCCCCATGGTCATTCCTATATTTTCCCAAATATGGAAGAGAAACATGGCAGTAAAACCAATTACCATAAGGGAACCAAACAAATCCGTAGATTTTTTTGCAATCCTAACGAATCTAGCCAGCATCACAAAATATAGAAGTATAAGGCCTAATCCTCCAATAAGGCCTAATTCTTCTCCAACTACAGCAAATATGAAGTCAGTTTGTTTTTCAGGAATATAATTAAACTGAGTTTGGACACCCTCAAATAGCCCTCTTCCAAAGATTTTACCTGAGCCTATGGCGATTTTTCCTTGATATGCTTGCAGTCCAGAATTAGAAATATCCCTTTCAGGGTCTAGAAAGTTGTATATCCTATCTTTTTGATAGTCATCCAAGTTAAACCATATTATAGGAAGGCTTAAGATACCTAATCCTATGGCATAGAAGATATACTTCCATCTAATACCTGCAATGAAAAGCATTGCAGCAATGAAAAATACATATACTACTGCTGTTCCAAAGTCTGGTTGAAGTAGTATTAATGCAACTGGGAAAAATGCAAAAGCCAATACTTTTAATAATGTAAATGGTTCATTGAGGTCTTCTTTGTTGTTATCAATGAATTTTGCCAAGGATATAATTAAACCTATCTTAACGAATTCTGAAGGCTGAAATCTAACGGGACCAATTCTTAGCCATGAACGGGCTCCCCATTGGTCTTCTCCAAATCCAAAGATTAGAACTGCAATCAGTAGGAGATTACATACAACATATATTGGAATATATAATTTTCCTAAAAATTCGTAATCCATTAATACTAATATTAATATGCAAAAAAATCCCAAAACTGTTGCCACAGCTTGAGTCTTAACGAAGGAGAGTGTTTCTTTACTTAATGTAGCACTTCTAATCATAACGAGTCCGTAGATACATAGAAGTAAAACAGTTAGAAGCAGTATATAATCGAATTTCTTAAAGGACTTTCTATTTAAATTGAACATTTTTTACTTCCTCTCGAGTTTACATTATAGGTCTAATAACCTAATGGATATTATACCATATTTTTTATGTTTACATATAGTTAAAAAATATTTTAATATGGTATGATATTATAGGAAAGGATGATGATATGCTAATAATTGGTAGCCATTTGTCCATTGCCAATGGACTTTATAGCGCAGTCTTGGATGCAATAAGCATAGGAGCCAATACATTTCAGTTTTTTACAAGAAATCCAAGAGGTGGGAAGGCAAGGGATTTAGATATAGTTGAAATAAATAGAGCATGTAAGTTAATGAAGGAGTATGGATTTGGGCCTATAGTTGCCCATGGCTCATATACCATGAACCTTGCATCAGAGAAAAAGCAGACAAGGGAATTTGCAAAGATGATACTTAAAGATGATTTAGAGAGGATTAAGCTTATTCCCAACGCTTATTATGTTTTCCATCCAGGTTCCCATGTAGGTCAAGGTATTGAAAAGGGCATTGATTTAATAGTTGAAGCATTAAATGAAGCAATAGATGAGAATAATAATACTGTAATATTGCTAGAGGGAATGTCAGGCAAAGGGACAGAAATTGGTGGGAACTTAAAGGAATTAAAAGAAATTATTGATGGAGTAAAATACAATAAGAATATAGGGATTTGCATAGATACCTGCCATTTGTATTCTGCTGGCTATGATATAGTAAATGACCTTGATGGAGTGATAAAAGAAATAGATGATATAATAGGGCTAGAAAGATTAAAGGCAGTCCATTTAAATGACAGTAAAACTGAGTTTAATTCTCGAAAAGATAGGCATGAGGTTATTGGAAAAGGGAAAATTGGTTTAGAAGCAATTGTCAACGTTATAAATCATCCATCCCTGAAAGGATTGCCTTTTAATTTGGAAACACCTAATGATTTGGAAGGTTATAAAAAGGAAATAGAAATCCTAAGAAAGGAGTATAAATGAATAGCTTAAATCAATATATATTAGAAAAATCAAAAGAAGTAGGCATAGACCTCTGCGGATTTACTGACTGTTCTCCATTATTGAATTTAAAGGATTATTTGATTTATAGAAAGAAAAATTTTAGGATGACAGAGTTTGAAGAAAAGGATATAGATTTGAGAATTGATCCCAAGCTTACTATGCCTTCTTGTAAGTCGATAATTGTTTTAGGCATTTCATATAATGTAGATTTTAAAGAAAGACCAGATTATAATTTAATGGGAAGGCTTTCTAAATCATCTTGGGGAACTGACTATCACAAGGTATTAATAAAAAAAATTGAGCTTTTAATTGCAGAGATAAAAAAAGTAGCAGACTTTAAATACAATTATTTTGTTGATACAGGGCCACTAGTTGATAGAGAACTTGCAGTTAGGGCTGGTATTGGATACTACGGGAAAAACTGTTCAGTTATCAATGATGAGTATGGTTCTTTTATTTTTTTAGGATATATTTTAACTGATTTGAGCCTTGAATCTAATGAAAGATTGGAAAGTAAATGTGGTGACTGCAATCTTTGTATAAGGGCATGTCCAACAGGAGCTTTAGAAGGGCCTTTTAGATTGAATCCAAAAAAATGTATATCTTATTTGACACAAACAAAAGATAATATATCAGAAGAACTAAGGTCTAAAATGGGAATTAAAATTTATGGGTGTGATACCTGTCAGTTAGTATGCCCTAAAAATAAGAATGTAAAAATGTCGAGCCATGAGGAGTTTATTCCAAATATAACCAAAGGATATGTGGATTTGGAGGAACTGCTTCACATGTCAAATAAGCAGTTTAAAGAGAAATATGGTCATATGGCTGGCAGTTGGAGGGGGAAAAATATTCTAAAGAGAAATGCCCTTATAGCATTGGGAAACATGAAGAGAGAAGATACAATAAATCTTATAAGGCCATTTCTAACAGATGAGAATCCAATGCTGAGGGAATATGCTAATTGGGCTATTAAACAGATTTTTGGAAAAATCTGTCAAGAAAATAATTAGTATATGTTATAATAACAAAAAAGGAGGTTTTTCTATGTCTAATGTTCATGAGTTAACTTTTTTAAAGGAAAAAATTGAACAATTAAAAAAAGAAGGTGTTTATAGGAAATTACCAGTATTAGAAGGTCCAAATGAACCTGAGGTTATAATGAATGGTAAAAAGGTTATAAATCTTTCTTCAAATAACTACTTAGGCTTTGCAAATCATCCAAGATTGAAGAAAGCTGCTATAGAAGCTGTTGAAAAGTATGGTGCAGGTGCAGGTGCTGTAAGGACTATAGTAGGTAATATGTCACTTCATGAAGAACTTGAAAAAATTCTAGCTGAATTCAAGAGAGAAGAAGCAGTATTTGTTTATCAGTCAGGATTTAACTGCAATGCAGGTACTATTCAAGCTGTAACAGAAGAAGGAGACCTCATTGTTTCTGATGAGTTGAACCATGCATCTATAATTGATGGTACAAGATTATCAAAGGCAGCTAGGGCAATATATAAGCATTCCGATATGGATAGCCTAGAAGCAGTATTGAAAGATGCAAGAAATAATAAAAAATATAAGAATATCTTAATAATTACCGATGGCGTTTTCAGTATGGATGGCGATATAGCAAAACTTCCAGAAATAGTTGAATTAGCTGAAAAATATGAAGCCATGACCTACGTAGATGATGCCCATGGTTCAGGAGTATTAGGAGAAAATGGAAGAGGTACAGTTGACCACTTTGGCTTACATGGCAGGGTAGATTTCTCAATAGGAACACTTTCTAAGGCAATAGGAGTTATAGGAGGATATGTAGCAGGCTCAAGGACAGTATATGAATGGTTAAGCCACAGGGCAAGACCGGTACTATTTAGTACATCCCTACCACCAGCAGCAGTAGGTGCTATAATAGAAGCAGTTAAGATGTTAATGGAATCTTCTGAATATACAGATAGGCTATGGGAAAATGCTAGGTACTGGAAAGAAAAGATAGGCAATCTTGGATTTAATACAGGACACAGCCAAACTCCAATTACTCCAGTTATTATTGGCGATGAAGCAAAGACTATGGAATTCAGCAAGCGACTATTTGAAAATGGTGTATTTGTATCAGGTATAGTATACCCAACTGTTCCAAAGGGAACTGGTAGAGTAAGATGTATGGTAACTGCAGCCCATACTAAGGAACAACTAGACAGAGCAGCAGAAATATTTGAAAAAGTAGGTAAGGAAATGAACATATTGAAGTAGTTTGTTGAAACATATTGGGGGCTATGCCCCCTTTTTCTATACATATATAACTTAATATTTTTGAGGTGGACTATGATAATTGGGACTTGTGAACTAAAACTTATAATTTATGAATCTAATTCTTTGAAAGATAAAAGGCAAGTAATAAAAAGCTTAATGGAAAGAATAAAGGCTCGATTCAATGTTTCCATAGCAGAAGTTGATTTAAATGACAGCTGGCAGACTGCTGTAATTGGTTTTTGTTGCATAAGCAATAGCACAAATCATGTTCGTCAAATTTTGACAAATGTGGTAAAATTTATAGATGAAGATGTCAGGGTAGAAATAATAGAGGAAAAAATAGAAGTATTGTAGGTGATAATACATATGCTGACAAAGAAGGAAACAAAAGAAGTAATTGACAGGTTGTTAAGGCAGTATCCGGATGCGAAGGCAGGATTAAACTTTTCAACCCCTTTTGAATTACTAATAGCAACTATTTTATCTGCACAGTGTACTGATGCGCAAGTAAATAAAACTACAGCAGTTCTATTCAAGGAGTATAAAACTCCTGAGGACTTTTTGAAATTGTCAGAAGAAGAATTGGGAGAAATGATAAAATCCTGTGGTTTCTACAAGAATAAGAGCAAAAATATTTTAGCTACATGTAGGCTTTTGGTGGAGAAATTTAACGGACAAGTACCTAATACTTTAGAAGAATTGATGACTTTGCCAGGAGTAGGAAGGAAAACTGCCAATGTAGTAATAAGCAATGCCTTTAATATTCCTGCTATTGCTGTTGATACCCATGTATTTAGAGTGTCCAACAGAATAGGAATTGCCAATAGTAATAATGTATTTGATACTGAAAAGGATTTAATGGAAAATATTGATAGGGAAATGTGGTCTAAAGCACATCATTTGCTTATTTTCCATGGCAGGAAAATCTGCAAGGCTAGAAACCCATTATGTCATGAATGTCCTGTAGCTGACCTTTGTGAGTATTATAAGGAAAAGATTGGTGGAAGGAAAGAGGGATAATATGAGGGATAATCTGGTGTTCTCTTTAGATATTGGTACAAGGACAGTCATAGGAATTGTAGCAGAATACACTGGTGATGAAAAATTAAATGTATTGGCATATTCCATAAGGGAGCACAAAAAGAGAAACATGTATGACGGGCAGATACATGATATTGACGGAGTAACCAAAATAGTTGTTGACATAGTCAAAGAACTGGAAGAAAAGACAGGAGAAAAGCTAAAGACTGTTTCTATAGCTGCAGCAGGTAGAGCTTTGAAAACTTACAGGATTATGATTGAAAAGGAAATAGACAGTACTAAGGAAATTTCAAAAATAGATGTAGATGCTTTGGAGCTTGAGGCTATACAGAGGGCTCAGAATGAAATAAATTCTGATGGGAGTACTAATTTAAAGTATTACAATATTGGGCATACAGTAGTTGACTACTACCTTGACGGTGAAAGGATGGAAAAACTTGAGGGCCACAAAGGAGAAAAAATTGGAGTTGACTTATTGGCTACTTTCCTTCCTCAAATTGTTGTTGAAAGCTTATATACTGTAGTTACAAAAGCTGGATTAGAAGTGGGAAGTATTACTCTGGAGCCCATAGCAGCCATAAATGTGGCAATCAAAAAGGAATTAAGGCTGTTAAACTTGGCATTAGTAGATATTGGTGCTGGAACTTCAGATATTGCCATAACTAAAGATGGTCAGATAATTGCCTATGCCATGACTCAGACTGCTGGTGATGAAATTACAGAAAGGCTTGCTAAGGAATACTTGTTGGATTTCAACAGCAGTGAAAAATTAAAGGTAGAGTTAAGCAAAAAGGATTACCATGAATTTACAGATGTTGTTGGAGTTCAGAATAAATTGTCTACTGAAGAAATAGTAAATTCCATTAAGGACATTATTGATAGAATTGCTTCTGAAATTGCAGAAAAGATAATTGAATTTAATGGAAAGGCTCCAAGTGCTGTATTCTTAGTGGGTGGCAGCAGCCAGATGCCAAAATTAAAGGAAACACTGGCTGAAAAGTTAGGTTTGCCTAAGGAAAGGGTATCCATTAGGGATTTATCTACAATAGATAATATTACAGGTCTAGAAGAAGTAAATGGACCTGATATGGTTACTCCTGTAGGGATCGCGTTAAATGGTGCATTAGAAAGCTATAAGAACTTTATAAAGGTTACTTTCAATGGACAAGAAGTTCGAATATTTAATACCAATGATATAAAGGTATCAGATGTATTGGTAATCACAGGATATAATCCTAGGGACTTGTTGCCTAAGCGATCTGAAGATTTCATATACTATGTAAATGGCAAGAAAAGGGTTATTAAAGGAAACATAGGCACATATCCGAGAATCATTGTTGATGACAGAGAAGGAACCATCAAGACAAGATTGAATAATAACTCAACAATAGAAATAATACCTAGTGTTGTTGAGCCTATTTCTCCTCCATGGCTTTATGATGTAGTCCCAGTGGACAAGACAGTAACTTTTTTAGGTGAAAAAGTCAATCTAATCAAATCTATAAAGATAAACAGTGAAAAAGTTGTAGAAAACAGAAGGCTTAATGGTGGAGACTATATTGAAGTTGAGGAAATAAGGACCTTGGAAGACCTCCTTAAAGAATATAATAGGGAATCAAATATCGATAGCTATTTGGTAAATGGAGAAAAGCCAAACAGCAATTATTTACTAAACAATGGAGATGTAATTACTTATGTTGGCAATAAAGAAAGGCCTAATGATAAAAAAATAAAATTGGTAATAAATAATGAGGACTTTGAAATATACTATAAAAAGGATAAGTTTGTGTTTGTTGACATTTTTGATTATATAGATTTTGACTTGTCTACTGTAAAAGGGAAATTAGTACTAAAGGTAAATGGAAAAGATGCAGAATATTTGCAGGAATTAAAAGATGGTGATAATATAGAGGTCTACTGGGCATAATATAGTAAATACTCTGGGCTGGAGGAAGTATGAAGAAAAGAATAATATTAATGTCTACAGTTCTAGTTATCATTGCAATAACATTAGGAGGAGTTTTCTATATCTATAAGAACATATTAAATATAGATACAATTTATAAAGGAGTAACAATAGAAAACATAGATGTAAGCGGAAAAACAATGGAACAAGCCCTAGAGTATATTAAGGATATAAAGACAAATGAAATAAAGAAGAAATCCATGAAATTAATTTACGGTGAAAAGGCATTTAAAATTCCATTAACTGACTTGGGATTTTCCTATGACTACGAAAAGGCTGTAGAATATGCTATGCAGCTTGGAAGGGAAGGAAACTTTTTAAAAAGGCTAAAGGATATAGCTAAAATAAAAAGCGGATATAATGTACCTTTAGAATCATATTATAGTGTAGAAATGGCTGAAACCATTGTAAATGCTATTTCCCAGGAAATAAATACTAATGCCAAAAATGCTGAAGCAAAAATAGTGAATGGGAAGATTAATATATCTGACCATGTTATTGGAAAAAGAGTCTTGCAGGAAGAATTATTGAACCTCATGGATGAGAACATAAACAAGTTAGAGGATATTACGATTCCAGTTGAAGATGTGACACCTTTAGTTACAAAAGACATGCTTTTACGCATTAATGGAATCATTGGGGAGTATTCAACATCTTTTAAAGGCAGCAGTAAAAATAGAATTGAAAATATCAAGCTGTCTGCCAATGCAATAAATAATAAACTGGTTTTACCCGGTGAAGAATTTTCATATAACAAGGCAACTGGGCCTAGGACTGCTGAATATGGCTATAAAGAGGCCAATGTAATCATTGGCGGAGAACTGACGCCAGATGTAGGCGGTGGCGTTTGTCAAACATCTACAACATTGTATAATGCCTTGCTTCTTGCAGACTTAACAATTACAGAGCGCCATCACCATTCTATTCCAGTAAGCTATGTGCCAATTGGTCAAGATGCAGCTGTTGCATATGGGTATTTGGATTTAAAGTTTAAGAACAGTTTTGATTTTCCAGTATTGCTTCATACAAAGGTATCTGGAGATAGGTTGTATGTATATGTCTATGGCGATAGGAATTCAAAGGACTATACTGTGAAGATTACATCACAGATAGTTGAAACTATCAAACCCCAAACAAAGACAATATTTGATTCCTCACTTAATCCAGGAGAGAGCATAGTTTTACAAAGTGGAAGAACTGGGTATAGGGTGGTTACTTATAAATCTATCATAAAAGATGGGAAGACAATATCGAAAAAGCAAATAACCAGTGATCATTATAAAAAGAAGGATTATATTTATAAAGTAGGTCCAGAATAGATTGGTGAAAAGTTAATAGTGAATAATAAAATGAAGCATTCACTATTAACTTTTCACTACTCGATGAGGACAAGGAGGATTATCATGGCAGAAGTAAGCGAACTATATGACAAAAGTGTAAAATGTCCAGTTTGTAGGAATCATTTTACTACAAAAAAAGTAAGAAGCTCTAAGTTAAAGCTGGTCAAAAGGGATGAAGATTTTCTTAACTATTATCAAGGGGAAAATCCAATAAAGTACAGTGTTTTTGTCTGCCCAAATTGTGGATATGCTGCTAGGGAGCCAAAGTTTGATTCCATAACAGAAAACAAGATTGGGATTGTATTGGGCAATATCACTCCTAGATGGAATAAAAGGGATTTTGGTGGAGAAAGGGATTTCGATAAAGCAATTGAAGCATATAAGTTAGCCTTAGTAACTGGAATGGCAATTCATGCTTCTCATCTTGAATTAGGGAATATCTGTTTACACATTGGATGGCTATACAGATTAAAGGAAAACAGTGCTGAAGAAAAAAGGTTTTTAACCATGGCAAGGGATAACTTTATAGAATCATATAACAGGGAATCATTTTTTGATTCAAATTTTAATGAAAGCAAATTAACATATTTAATTGGCGAGCTATCAAGAAGGATAAATGACAAAGAAAAGGCCATGATTTGGCTCAACACATGTATCCAGCTTTCAAGTACAAAGATGAATCCGATAATTGATGAAATGGCTAGGGAACAATGGAGAAAAGTTAAGGAAATGTAGTGGACAAGCTTAAACAATTAAGAACCACCTTCCAGAAGAAGGTGGTATTTTCATGTTTTTTACATGATACTTATATGATAAAATTAATAGTACTTAATTATGCAAAAGCTAATTCACAAGCGTCATGTCTTAAATTATATCTATAACATATATATAACATATTTAAGGAGATGATTATGTGAATCCAAAATATTATGCATTTAATTCCCCTATTGGACATTTATCAATTTTCTTTATAGATGAAGGAATAATTGGGCTGTCTTTTGGAGATGAGAGCCATATTTTTAAGTACATAGAAAAATATTTTGGACTGCCAGTAAAAGTACATAAAGACAAGTATACTTACCACCAAGAAATAATTGAATACTTAGAGGGGAGATTAAAAGGATTTACACTTCCAATTTTACTAAAAGGGACAGAATTTCAAAGGAGAGTATGGAATGAGCTGTTAAATATACCTTACGGAGAAATCAGGACCTATAAGGAAATTGCTGAAAAAATCAATTGCCCACAAGGTTATAGGGCTGTTGGCAATGCTTTAAATAAAAATCCAATTCCAATTATAGTTCCATGCCATAGAGTTATAGGCGCCAATGGAAAACTAACTGGGTTTGCAGGTGGTTTAGAGTTAAAAAGTAAATTATTGGAATTAGAAAGAAATAACAAAAATATTTAATTTGAATATCCTGGTATAAAAAAGGAAAAGGAGAATCAGTATGGATTATCCTGTTATTTTTATACCAGGACTTTTTGGCTCTTTAGGTGATGATATAATTAAGGGGACAGGGAAGCTTTCCTTTGGGTTTGCAAAATATGTCTATATGCCATTTATAAGAATCTTAAACTCTATGGGTTATGTTGAAGGGAAAAATTTGTTTATTTCTTTCTATAATTGGAGGTTGCCTGTAATAGAAGCAGTGCAAAAATACTTAGTCCCTGTTGTAGAAAAGGCCAAAAGAGAGACAGGTATGGATAAGGTAATTTTAATTGGCCATAGTTTGGGAGGTCTATTAGGGAGGACATATATTTCTTATATTGATGGCGATTCAGTAGATAAGCTTATTATGATTAGCCCAGTCAATTCCGGTTCTGTCAATGCCTATTGCTTCTGGAGCGGTGGAAAATTGCCATATCCCAAAGTAGAGAACAACATTATTTACAATGCCCTAAAGCTTTTATTTATCCTTTATTACTATCTTTTTGAAAAGGTACATTATATAGAAGGTTTAAGAAATTTATTTCCAATTTGTCAGGACCTTTTGCCCAGCTTTGATTATGGAGATTATTTGTTTATAGAAAAGGATAATAAAAGAATATCAATTCCACAAGATGAAATGACTGTAAAGAACACATTTTTAAATGAGTTAAATAAAATTTCTATAAGTCATCAAAACATATATATAATATATGGTACTGGGTTTGAAACTAATAAAGAGTTTGTAGTAGATTTTAAACGGGAAGGAATTAAATGGAGAGATGGTAAGCCTATAAAAGCAATTACAACCTTTGAAGGTGATGGGACAGTAACTACAAAAAGTGCTTTAGGCAATTTCAGAAGCAGTAAGATTGAAATAAGAGCCAATCATTCAGATATATTATATGAATCGAAAGCTTACCTTTCAAATATTTTGCAGAAGCCACTAAAAGAAGTTGAGCCAACGAAAGTGGAAAAGGCATTTATAATATTAGCTGAAAACTGTAAAGGAATAAGGATAGAGACTGATTCAGTAAATGAAATTTTATTATCAGGAGTTACCATAAGTGACGATAGAGTAGAAGGAGTCATGCTTCCAGAAAACAGGTTTCTTGCAATGGTTGCTGGTGATAGCAAACTGGATATAAAGTTGGATATAAGCCCCTTAGAAAAACCACAGGTGTTTATGGCACTAGTGGACAAAGAAGGATATAATTTTAAGAGCAATATCTTGCAATGGGAAGCCATATTTGATAACATATAATTACAACAGAATAGCTTATAGGTGTTCCGAAAGGAACTTAAAAGGGAAAGTGGTGAAAATCCACTACAGCCCCCGCTACTGTGATTGGGACGAAACCAAGATTATGCCACTGGGAAACTGGGAAGGCCTTGGGAGTAGGATGACCATAAGTCAGGATACCTGCCTATAATGGAAATGCCTCGGAGGGAGGGATGTTTATGAAAACTTATCCTTTTAGAAGGCATAAGTTTTTTTATTGTATAAGGGAATAAAGAAAATTCATAGTAGGTAATATTGCAAGCAGATGAATCAAAAATAAAACAATGAAAGTAGGAGGGTGACTATGAAGAGATTTAGAATTATTGCCTTTATCCTTGCATTGTTAATGATAATTACAGTAAATGTAAGCTGTACAGGTAAGGATGATGTTGAAAATAATGTTGTTGAGAATACAAAACAAGAGGAAAACAATGAAAATGGCGTAGATAATGGTGCTTTCCCAGTCGAGGTTGAAGATAAATTTGGGAACAAAGTTGTAATAGAAAAGGAACCAATGAGGATTATCTCCATATCTCCAAGCAATACTGAAATTCTTTTTGCTTTAGGGTTAGGCGACAGGATAGTTGGAGTTTCAGCTTTCAGCGATTATCCTGAAGAAGCTAAAACCAAGGAAGTTGTTGGAGATGCATATGGCATAAATTTGGAAAGGGTAATAGAATTACAGCCTGATTTAGTAATATTCTACGGTGCTGGAAATGAGAATGAAAAAAAGGTATTAAAAGAAGCAGGCATTAATGTGTTAGGATTTGCATCTGAGAATTTTGATGAAATAATAGAAGAAATCGAAGTAATAGGGAAAGCAACAGGAAGATCTGAAGAAGCAAAAAAAGTAATAGATTCCATAAAGGAAAAAAGAGATTATGTATTGGAAAAGATAAAGGATGCTAAGAAGGTAAGGGTATTTTATGAGATATGGCATGATCCATTGATGGCAGCTGGGAAAGGCTCCTTTATGGACGAGCTTATAACTTTAGCAGGTGGAGAGAATATAGCCCATGATTCAGATACACCATACCCACAATATGATTTGGAACTACTTATAGAAAGAGACCCTGAAGTCTATTTGGCATCAAAAGATTTTGATGACAAGACCATAGAATCTATAATGGCAAGACCTGGATATGAAAACATATCTGCAATTAAAAACAACAGGATTTATTTATTTGAAGGAAATGAAGCTAATTTAGTATCTAGGCCAGGTCCTAGAATTGGTGAAGCTTTAGAAGTAGTAGCTAAGGCAATACATCCTGAATTATTTAAGTAAAGCTGGGGATAAAATTGAAATGGGATAAGAATAAATACGGTGCAGTACTTGTCGTGCTGTCAATAGCACTAGTAATTTCTATAGGTTTCTTTTCTGTAATAGGAACTGCTGATATCAGTGCAGTAGATGTTTTTAGGATTGTATTGTCTAAGCTACCTTTTGTAAAGAACCATATAGATATTTCTGATATACCAAATACTCATATTACTATTATATGGACCATAAGGCTTCCCAGAGTGTTATTAGGTGTACTGGTAGGAGCCAGCCTATCAGTGGCTGGCACTGCCTTTCAAGGACTGTTTAAAAACCCAATGGCTGACCCCTATGTTATTGGGATATCTTCCGGTGCAGCTTTTGGAGCAAGTATTGCAATAGTATTGGGAATCAACATTTCAATAATAAACATTTCAGCCATATCAATTTTTGCTTTCCTTGGAGCATTAGGGGCTGTGTTTTTGGTAGTAAACATATCTAAAATTAACCATAGAATCCCAACAACAACTTTGATACTTGCAGGTATAACAGTAAGCCAGTTTCTAACTGCCATAATATCCTTACTCATGGTTTTGTACAGCAAGGACATGGCAAAAATCGTCTACTGGACCTTGGGAAGCTTATCAGGAAAAGGTTGGGAACCGTTGATAAAAATTTCCTTACCTGTTATTGCCTCCATAATAATAATCAATTTCTTTGCAAGGGATTTGAATATCATGCTTACTGGAGATGAATCAGCACAAAGCCTTGGTGTAGATGTGGAGAAAGTTAAGATTTTTATGATAGTTTTAGGGACCTTTATGGTTTCAATGGTTGTATCCATATCTGGAATCATAGGCTTTGTAGGGTTAATAATACCTCATATAGCTAGGATTTTGTTCGGACCAGATAATAGGATACTTCTTCCAGCATCAGCATTAATTGGCGGAATCTTTATGGTTTTAACAGATACTGTTGCTAGGACAGTAATATCTTTTATGGAAATCCCTGTAGGCATAATAACAGCTTTGTGTGGAGCACCATTTTTCCTATATCTATTGATTTCCCATAAGAAAGTCAACAAATATTAATATCCATGAACTGGAGCTGATAAAGTGTACGCAGTTGAAGTGGAAAATTTGCAATTTGGATATTATAAAGAAAAAATAATTGATAATATTTCATTTAAGATAGATGAAGGTAAATTTGTAAGTTTAATTGGGCCAAATGGCTCTGGCAAGTCGACTATATTAAAACTACTGAATCATCTTTATTATCCTTGGGAAGGGAGGATATTGATAGATAATCAAGATATAAATTCCTTTAAAAAGAAAGAACTTGCCAGAAAAGTATCCTTTGTTCCTCAAAACACCTTAATAGATTTTGATTTTACTGTAGAAGATATTGTCTTAATGGGAAGGTATCCATATAAAAAGAGGTTTGAAAAATATAATGAAAAGGATTATGAAGTAGTTTATGAAGCATTAAAATCAACTAATACCTTTGGTATAAAGGATAAATATATTACTGAAATTTCAGGTGGAGAAAGGCAGAGGGTAATCATTGCAAAGGCTTTGGCACAAGAAACGCCTATTATATTGCTTGATGAGCCAACTTCCCATTTAGATTTAAATCATCAAATTGAGATATTAAATTTATTAAAAAAGTTAAATAGAGAAAAGAAAACCACAATTATAATTGCTATTCATGATATAAACCTTGCATTAAGATATTCAGATGAAATCATAATAATTAACTCAGGCAAAATTATAGATAACGGGAAACCAGAGAAGGTGATTACAGAAGAAAATATAGAAAAAGTTTATAATATTAAAGTAGCCATAGAGAAAAATAAATTTACTAATAGCCTATCTATTACTCCTATAAGCAATTAAACACAAAAAAGCTTCTATGTATTTAAATTTATTAGAAGCTTTTTTGTGTTTTATTTTTTAGAAATATATGTTATATTATCTAGGTGAGGAGTGAAGCAGATGAAATATAAACTATTGGCTATTGATATGGACGGTACACTTTTAAACAGCAATAATGAAGTATCGTCAAGAACAAGATTAGCACTAGAAAAAGCGAAATCTAAGGGAGTATATGTTGTATTATCAACTGGCAGAATATTAAAATCTGCCATATCTTATGCTAGAACCTTAGAATTGAAAAATCCAATTATAGCATGTAATGGTGCTGTTGTAGTAGATGAAAATGAAAAGATAATCCATAAAAGGCCCATTGAAATGGAGTTAGTTGAAAAAATAGCAAAAATTGCCATGGAAAGGAAAATCTATTATCACTTTTATGATGAGACCAAGTTTTATTCATATATCAAGGTTGATGAAATTTTAAAATTCTATAGCGAAGGAAATGGGTATTTCAACATCGATATCCATATTTTTGATAGTATCAGCGAATTAAAAGATAAAAATACAAATATATATAAATTTTTGTTTGTTGATAATGATAAGAATAAATTAAATAGTTTTCGAAAGGAATTAGAAAGCCTTGGAAATGTTTCTATTTCCAGTTCATGGAATAACAACCTTGAAGCAATGGGCCTAAATGTTTCTAAAGGAACAGCATTAGAAGAATTATGCAAAAAATTAAATATAGACCCTAAGGAAGTAATTGCCATCGGAGATAGTGAAAATGACATATCTATGATAAGATTTGCAGGATTAGGGGTGGCTATGGGAAATGGGAATGATGATGTAAAGAAAAATGCAGACTATATAACTGACACCAATGATAATGATGGTGTTGCTAAAGTTATAGAAAAATTTATTTTAGAATAGGAGATGATTTTTCTAATATGGCACTACACATAGTTCTTGTAGAACCAGAAATTCCATCAAATACAGGTAATATTGCTAGAACCTGTGCTTTAACTGGTTCAGTACTTCATCTAGTTCGTCCTTTAGGCTTTTCTGTTGATGACAAACATCTAAAAAGGGCAGGTTTAGATTATTGGCATTTAGTAGAAATTCACTATTATGACAGTTTTGATGAAGTTTTAGAAAAATATCCAAATCACAATTTCTTCTATGCAACTACTAAGGGGAAAAAAAGGTATACAGATGTAAAGTATACTGATGAATCTTTTCTTGTGTTTGGAAAAGAAACTAAAGGCTTACCAATTGAACTTATACAAGCAAATTATGATAGGGCCATAAGGATACCAATGATACCAACGATTCCTAGGTCACTAAATCTAGCCAATTCAGTAAATATTATATTGTATGAAGCGTTAAGGCAACTAGGTTTTCCAAACCTAGGTTAAAATAAACAACAAATGATAAAGCGAGTTAAGTAAAAAAATTAGGAGGTTGAATATGGATATTGCTTTACTGGTACTGGGAGGACTGGGGCTGTTTCTGTATGGGATGAATCTAATGGGCATTGGCCTGGAAAAAGCAGCAGGGGACAAGCTGAAAAGGTTAATCGAAGTTCTAACAAATAACAGGCTAATGGGCGTTCTAGTAGGAATCATTGTAACTATGATAATTCAGAGCAGTTCTGCTACTACAGTAATGGTAGTTGGATTTGTTAATGCTGGATTGATGACATTACATCAAGCAGTAGGAGTAATCATGGGAGCAAACATAGGTACCACTATAACTGCACAATTAATTGCTTTCAATTTAACAGATTATGCTCCAATTGCAGTTGCATTAGGCGTAGGTATATGGATTGCTACATCAAAGAAAAAGGCTAAAAGCATGGCAGAAATCCTCATAGGATTTGGAATCCTATTTATGGGCATGGACATGATGGGAAAAGGTTTAAAACCGTTGGCGGATATGCCTATCTTTACTAAGATTATGATTAGTTTGAAAAATCCAGTTCTTGGGATGTTAGTAGGATTAGGGCTTACAGCAATTATACAAAGTAGTAGTGCTTCTGTTGGCTTATTGCAAGCTTTGGCTGGTCAAGGCCTTATACAGATGGATGTTGCCTTCCCTATTTTATTTGGACAAAATATTGGCACAACCACTACTGCCTTGATTTCATCCATTGGTGCCAATAAAACTGCTAAAAGGGCAGCAGTTTTACACTTCTTGTTTAACCTTATCGGTACTATATTATTTATGTCTTTTTTACAATATCCAGTTGAAAGATTTGTTGTAAAGTTATCCCCATTTGATGTTAAGAGGCAGATTGCCAATGCGCACTCCTTATTTAATCTAGTAAATGTAATTGTTTTATTGCCTTTTGCAAATATTTTAGTAAAAGCTGCAAAAATATTGGTACCTGGTGATGATAAACTTGAAGCACAAGAAGCCAAGTTTTTGGATCCAAGAATTATCGAAACACCTACAATTGCCATAGGTCAAGTTAGCAAGGAAATATTAAGAATGGGAGATATGGCTTTAGATAATTTAATGAAAGTCAAAGATGCTTTAGTAGAGGCTAAATATGATAACATTGATTTGGCTTTGGAGCAGGAGCAGAAGATAAACAGATTACAGAGGGAAATTACAGATTACTTGGTTATACTGTCCAATGCTCCAATTTCTGATGACGAACATAAAAGAGTCAATGTTTATCTTAATATAATAAATGATATTGAAAGAGTAGGAGACCATGCTGAAAACATTGCAGAACTTGCGATGGTAAGAAGAGACAACAATTATCCATTTACTGATCAAGCTATTTCTGAATTACATGAGATATTTGACAAAACTAGTGAAGCATTTAAACAGTCTTTGGAGGCACTTAGAACAGATAGCCAAGCTTTAGCTAAAGGTGTATTAGCGCTTGAAGAAGAAGTGGATACATTAGAAAGGCAGAATAGAACAAATCATATTGAAAGATTAAATAAAGGGTTATGTCAAACTGGTTCAGGAATTATATTTTTGGATGCCATTTCCAATTTAGAAAGGATTGCTGACCATTCATCTAATATTGCTCTGTATGTGTTAGACAAAACAAAGACAAACCACTGAAATGCTTAAAATTTAAATTAGCGAATCATTGAAAAAAATAAAAAAAGGTGTTGTTTATTGTAAATTAATATATTATAATAATTTTGGATGACAATATTTTGTCAATTTAACAATTTAATATTCTGGATGATTAATGCGGGAGAGACCATTTATATGGCGCCGAAGGAGTAAGTCATGGGCTGCCAATCCATGATGAAACTCTCAGGCAAAAGGACCGTATTATGACAGGACTCTGAAGAACGCGAAAGCGCCGAAGGAGCAATCCCTCTAGGGAGAATCTCTCAGGTTGTGACAGAGTAAGTGGGCAATGTTTTGACCTATTTATTCTGTCTTTTTTTCTAATTAGAAGAATTTTAGGAGAATTTGAACTGTTACATATCCAGAATATTTGGGAATAATATAAATAATAATGTATAAAGAAACATGGAATTTACCATGTCACTTTAAAATAAATTAATTATTTAAATATTATTATAGAGAAAAAATTATCAAAATAATCTAAAAAAAGGAGGAAAGCAAATGGTATACGATGTAGTAATTATAGGTGCGGGTCCAGCAGGTTTAGCAGCAGGATTATATGCTTCGAGAGCTAGGCTAAATACACTTATTATAGAAAAAGAAGGCCCAGGAGGACAAATTAAAACAACAGACGAAGTAGCAAACTATCCTGGTTCAATTAGGAATGCCACTGGTCCATCACTTATTGAAAGAATGGTAGAACAAGTAGATGAATTTGGAGCAAAAAGAATAATAGACGAAATTGTTGAAGTAGATTTTAGTGGGAAAATAAAGGTTTTAAAAGGGAAGAAAGAAGAATATCAAGCTAAAGCAGTAATCATTGCTACAGGTGCAACTCCAAAACCAATAGGATGCCCTGGAGAAAAAGAATTTACTGGTAGAGGAGTTTCATACTGTGCAACTTGCGATGGTGCTTTCTTTGAAGATATGGAAGTATTCGTAGTAGGCGGTGGAGATTCAGCAGTAGAAGAAGCCATGTATTTAACAAGATTTGCAAGAAAAGTAACTATAATCCATAGAAGAGATCAATTGAGAGCGGCAAAATCAATTCAAGAAAAGGCATTCAAAAATCCAAAGATAGATTTTATGTGGAATACTGTAGTTACTGAATTTAAAGGTGACGGAATATTACAATCTATGGTTGTTAAAAATGTTGTAACTGGTGAAGAAAGAGAAATAGTTGCAGATGAAAATGATGGAACTTTTGGAGTTTTCGTATTTGTAGGATATAATCCAGCAACTAAGTTGTTTGAAGGAATATTAGACATGGAAAATGGATATATAAAGACTGATGAAAACATGAGGACAAATATTCCTGGAGTATTTGCTGCTGGTGACAACAGAGTTAAATCCTTAAGGCAAGTTGTTACTGCAACAGCTGATGGTGCCATAGCTGCAGTTTCAGCTGAAAAGTATATTGAAGAAAATTTTGAAGAATAACAGATTGGTAAATTTATAAGAGTCTAAAAAAATAATAAAGGAGGTATACTAAATGATAGAACTTAACAAAGATAATTTTGAACAAGAAGTACTTAAGGCAGAAGGTTATGTATTAGTTGACTTTTGGGGACCAACTTGTGAACCATGCAAGGCATTGATGCCACATGTTCATGCTTATGAAGAAAAATATGGAGACAAGATTAAATTTACATCATTGGATATTACAAAGGCTAGAAGATTAGCTATTAGCCAAAAAGTATTAGGATTACCTGTAATAGCAATTTACAAAGATGGGGAAAGAATAGATGCAGTTGTTGGTGATGAAGCAACACCAGCTTCAGTTGAAGAGTTAATTAAGAAGTATTATTAATAGGATTTAATTCTGGTTATCCAGAATTAAATATATATTTGTAAATCTAAGAGGAGGTGAACCTATGCGTCTGGAATTAGGCTATGTTTATATTAAAGACGTTCAATTTGGTTCAGAAACCAAAGTTGAAAACGGGGTGCTTTACATTAACAAACAAGAATTAATTGACTTAATTAGTGAAGATAAGCACCTTGCCTCAGTAGACGTAGATATCGCAAAACCTGGTGAAAGTGTTAGGATAACACCTGTTAAGGATGTTATCGAACCAAGAGTAAAGGTAGAAGGTCCTGGTGGAATATTCCCAGGAATACTATCAAAGGTTGATGTTGTAGGTTCAGGAAAAACTAACGTGCTAAAAGGTTGTGCAGTAGTAACAACTGGTAAAATCGTTGGTTTCCAAGAAGGTATAATTGACATGTCAGGACCTGGTGCTGAATTTACACCATTCTCCAAGACATTAAATGTTGTTTTGAAATGTGAACCTGTTGAAGGATTAAAACAACATGATCACGAAAGAGCAGTAAGACTTGCAGGACTTAAGGCTGCTAAATATTTAGGAGAAGCAGCTAAGAAGATAACTCCAGATGAAGTAGAAGTATTCGAATCATTACCTTTATTAGAAAGCATCAAGAAGTATCCTGATCTTCCAAAAGTAGGATATGTTCTAATGCTTCAATCACAAGGATTGCTTCATGACACTTATGTATATGGAGTAGACGCAAAACAAATTGTACCAACTATAATTTACCCAACTGAAATTATGGATGGGGCAATAGTAAGTGGTAACTGCGTATCAGCATGTGATAAGAACTCAACTTATCATCAAATGAACAATCCAGTTATTCACGACTTATTCAAACAACATGGCAAGACAATAAACTTTGTAGGTGTAATTATAACAAACGAAAATGTTTACCTTGCAGATAAGGAAAGGTCATCTAACTGGTCAGCTAAATTAGCTGAATACTTAGGACTTGACGGTGTTATCATCACAGAAGAAGGATTTGGTAACCCAGATACAGACCTAATTATGAACTGCAAGAAGATAACAGCTAAGGGTATTAAGACTGTAATAGTTACAGATGAATATGCAGGTAGAGACGGTTCAAGTCAATCATTAGCAGATGCTGATAAATCTGCAGATGCAGTAGTTACTGCTGGTAATGCTAATGAATTGATTACACTACCTCCAATGAAGAAAGTTATAGGCCATACAGAATATGTAGACAAGATTGCTGGCGGATTTGCAGGATCATTAAAAGAAGATGGTTCAATTACTGTTGAAATCCAAGCAATAACTGGAGCTACAAACGAAATGGGCTTTAGCAAGCTATCCGCTAAAGGCTATTAATAGTTAGACATAAGTAAAATTGCAGATGAAAGGAGTTGAAAAGATGTCAATATTCAATGAAAATACTAAGGTAATTATCATTGGCGATAGAGATGGAATACCAGGACCAGCTATTGAAGAATGCGTTAAGACAACTCCTGCAGAAATTGTTTTCTCAGCAACTGAATGTTTCGTCTGAACTGCTGCAGGAGCAATGGACCTAGAAAATCAAAGAAGGGTCAAAGAATTAAGTGAAAAATATGGTGCAGAAAACGTTGTTGTTATTATAGGTGCATCAGAAGCTGAAGCAGCTGGATTAACTGCTGAAACAGTAACAGCTGGCGACCCAACATTTGCAGGTCCATTGGCAGGAGTCTCGTTGGGACTCAAAGTTTATCATGCAGTAGAACCAGAATTTAAAGAATCCGTAGATCCAAATGTTTATGATGAACAAATCGGTATGATGGAAATGGTTCTAGATGTTGACTCAATAATCTCAGAAGTTAAGTCAGTAAGAGATCAATATACTAAATATTAATTTATTAATTATTGATATTTAACCCTGTATGAGTAAATGAGAGGAGGGGAATATATGGGCAAAATTAGAGTTGTTCATTACATCAACCAGTTTTTTGCAGGAATTGGTGGCGAAGAAAAAGCAGACTACAGACCAGAAGTCAGAGAAGAAGTTATAGGCCCAGGTATGGCTTTGAATGCTGGATTTAAAGGTGAAGCAGAAATAGTTGCAACCATTATCTGCGGTGACAGCTATTTTAATGAAAATATAGATGAAGCTAAGAAAACCATACTAGAAATGGTTAAGAAATATAATCCTGACCTATTTATAGCTGGTCCAGCATTTAATGCAGGTAGATACGGAGTTGCTTGCGGTACAATTACTGAAGCTGTACAAAAAGAATTAGGAATTCCTGCATTAACTGCAATGTATGAAGAAAACCCAGGCGTTGATATGTTCAAGAAATCTGTTTATATAGTAGCTACTAAGGATTCAGCTGCTGGAATGAGAGATGCTGTAAACAAGATGGTTCCACTAGCTTTGAAGTTGGTTAAGGGCGAAGAAATAGGCACTCCAGAAGAAGAAGGCTATATAGCTAGAGGAATTAGAAAGAACTATTTCAATGACAGAAGAGGTTCTGAAAGAGCCGTTGAAATGTTAATTAAGAAGTTAAGAGGAGAAAAGTACGAAACTGAATTCCCAATGCCAGATTTCGATAGGGTACCACCAAATCCAGCAGTTAAGGATATTACAAAAGCTACAATAGCTTTAGTAACCTCTGGTGGAGCTGTACCAAAGGGAAATCCAGATCGTATTGAATCATCCTCAGCTCAAAAATTTGGTAAATATAGTCTAGAAGGAATAAATGATTTAACTCCAGAAATTGGAGAAACTGCTCACGGTGGTTATGATCCAGTTTATGCAAATGAAGACTTAGACAGGGTTATCCCAGTAGATGTATTGAGAGATTTAGAAAAGGAAGGAAAGATAGGAAAGCTTCATGAATACTGGTATTCTACAGTAGGTAATGGTACATCTGTAGCTAATGCTAAGAAATTTGGTGAAGCAATTGCGAAAGATTTAAAAGAAGCTGGAGTAGACGCAGTTATACTAACTTCAACCTGAGGTACATGTACACGTTGCGGTGCAACAATGGTAAAAGAAATTGAACGTGCTGGTATTCCAGTAGTTCATATGTGTACAGTAGTACCAATTTCATTGACAGTAGGAGCTAACAGGATAGTACCAACTGTAGCTATTCCTCACCCACTTGGAAATCCAAGCTTAAGCCCTGAAGAAGAAAAGGCATTGAGAAGGAGATTAGTTGAAAGAGCTCTTGAAGCACTTCAAACAGAAGTACATGAACAAACTGTATTTGAAATGAAATAGTAAGAAATGCTTATAAAAGGGTGATTTTTATCACCCTTTTATAAGCAAATTAATTATTTGGATAATATTCTGTTAATAGTTTTAGTAATATAAATTGCATCCTGTTTACATAAAAATTTTGGAGGTGTACAAATGAATTATTCAGTAGTAAAAGGAACATCTTATATTTTGGTTCATGCACCAGATATGGTTATTCACAATGGTACTACACAAACTACAGAAAGAACACTACATCCTGATTCAGAATACCTAAAGGCAGTGCCAAAACATTTAAGAAGCTTTGAAGAAGTTGTAAGCTATTTGCCAAATCAAATCTATATTGGAAATTTCAAACCAGAAGAATTAAGGAAAGTTGAACAACCTTGGTTTGACAAGCCTGTAAAGGATGCAAAGAGAGAAGGAAAATTTGGAGAAATAATGCCAGAAGACGAATTTTATGGCTTAATTAAAATTGTAGACACCTTTGACCTAGTTCTATTATCTAAGGAATTTACAGAAGAAGTAAAAGCTAAATTAGAAGCACATCCATTAATAGGCGACAATTTAATAGCTAGGTTAAAAACAGGCGCTGACATAGCTGACATTGAAAGACAAGTAAATGAAAATGGTGCTGAAGGCCTTTATCTAAACAACAAATTAGTTGGCTGCGTAAAGAAGGCTCATGATGTTGATGTTAACCTAAGCTCCCATGTATTGTTGGAAAACCTTGCATCTAAGGCTTCAGGAGTACTAGCAGCTTTGCACTTGTTAGACAAAAACAACATTAATCCAGAAGATATAGAATACGTAATAGAATGTTCAGAAGAAGCATGTGGAGACATGAATCAAAGAGGCGGAGGAAACTTTGCTAAGTCAATAGCAGAAATTGCTGGATTGATAAACGCTACTGGTTCAGATACCAGAGGGTTCTGTGCTGCACCAACTCATGCTATTATTCTTGCAGCATCACTAGTTCAAGCTGGAACTTATAAGAATGTTCTTGTAATATCCGGTGGTTCAACTGCAAAATTAGGTATGAATGGCAGAGACCACGTTAAGAAGGGTATCCCAATTTTGGAAGACATGATAGGCGGATTTGCAGTATTGATATCTGAAAACGATGGTATAAATCCTATTTTAAGAACTGACTTGGTAGGAAGACATACAGTAGGAACTGGTTCATCACCACAAGCTGTTATAACATCATTAGTTACTGTACCACTAGATAAGGGCAACTTGAAGATTACAGATATTGATAGATATTCAGTTGAAATGCAAAATCCAGATATTACAAAACCAGCAGGAGCAGGCGATGTTCCAACAGCAAACTACAAGATGATTGCAGCCCTTGGAGTAAAGAGGGGAGAATTAGAAAGAAATCAAATAGATGAATTTATATTAAAACATGGTATGGAAGGTTGGGCACCAACACAAGGTCATATTCCATCTGGAGTACCATTTGTTGGATTTGCAAGAGAAGCAATGCTTAATGGAGAAATGAACAGGGTTATGATTGTAGGTAAAGGAAGTCTATTCTTAGGTAGAATGACAAATCTATTTGACGGTACCTCAATAATTATGGAAAAGAATCCTGGGAAAATAGATGAAGGCAAAGGTGTATCAGAAGAAGAAGTTAGATCCCTTATAGCACAAGCTATGAGAGACTTTGCTTCTCATCTACTTCAAGAATAGAGGTGAAAGCTATGACAGATAATATTAAAAAGATGATTGGCAAGGTATTCAATGATATCGCTGATGCTTTGGAAACTGGACAATTTGGAGAAAAGATTAGAGTAGGGGTAACAGTAGCAGGTTCAGAATTAGGCATTGACAATGTTGTTAAAGGGGCAGAAATGGCTCAAGCTAGAGATAAAAGCATTGAGGTAGTACTAATTGGACCTAAGGTTGAATCTAGCTTACCTCAATACAATGTTGAAAATGAAGATGCCCAACACAAGAAAATGGAAGAATTGCTTGATAGCGGTGAAATAGATGCCTGCGTAACAATGCACTATAATTTCCCAATTGGTGTATCTACAGTAGGTAGGGTAATAACTCCTGGCAGAGGGAAAGAAATGTTCCTAGCTACAACTACTGGAACATCATCTCCTCACAGAGTAGAAGCCATGGTTAAAAATGGTATCTACGGAATAATTACTGCTAAAGCCATGGGAATAGAAAATCCAACTGTAGGAATACTAAATGTTGACGGTGCAAGGCAAGTGGAAAGGGCTTTTAAAGAATTGGTAAGTAAGGGATACAACATCAATTTCACAGAATCTGAAAGAGCAGATGGCGGAGTAGTAATGAGAGGGAACGACCTATTAATTGGTACTCCTGATGTAATGATAACTGATACACTAACAGGAAACTTGTTGATGAAAGTATTTTCATCTTATTCCACTGGTGGCAGCTATGAAGCCTTAGGATATGGATATGGTCCTGGAATAGGAGAAGGTTATGAAAGAATAATTTTGATAGTATCGAGAGCATCAGGTATCCCTGTAATTGCCAACGCCATAAGCTATGCAGCTTCTTTAGTTAGAGGCAATTTAATTAAAGTTGCTCAAGAGGAATTTGAAAAAGCAAACAAAGCTGGATTAAAAGAAATCCTTGAAGGGCTTACTAAGGAAGTTAAAAAATCTGAATCCAAAGAAGAAGAAGTTGTAGCACCACCAAAAGAAGCTGTTACAGGAACCATAAGCGGAATAGATATTATGGAATTAGAAGATGCAGTAAGAGCATTGTGGAAAGCAGGAATTTATGCTGAATCAGGTATGGGATGTACTGGACCTATTGTAATGGTAAATGAAAATAAGTTGAGTGAAGCAATAAAAGTTTTAAAAGAAGCAGGTTTTGTAGCAGGAGAAGCTGAACCTTGCTAATATAAATTGGCTCCAAGTTTGCTTGGAGCTAAATTTTGCTTTTTTTTGATACTTTAACCAAATCAAGTTGTAATTTTAATTATTTCGGGTTATAATTATTTCAGATATTAGAATTTTAAGAAGGGGGAAGAGTAATGAAAAAATTCTTTAGCATTATACTAGCTATTACATTAATAGCAGTTAGTTTAGCAGGCTGCAGTGGTGGTAAAAGCTCTTCAGGCAATGAAATTACCCTTATAACTGATAAAGGGAATATCGATGATAAGTCCTTCAACCAAGGTTCTTGGGAAGGTGTAGTTGCTTTTGCTAAAGAAAATGGTATTTCCCACACATATATTAAGCCAGAAGAAGCTTCTAATGATGGATACTTAAAAGCTATTGACCTTGCTGTTCAAGGTGGAGCTAAAGTTGTAGTTACACCAGGATATCTATTTGAAGTAGCTGTATATGAAGCACAATTAAAATATCCAGATGTTAAGTTCATATTACTAGATGGTGCACCACACCCAGCTGATGATTATACACCTGATATTAGAAGCAATGTTGCAAGTATAATGTATGCTGAACAAGAATCTGGTTATCTTGCAGGATATGCAGCTGTAAAGGATGGTATGACAAAACTTGGATTCATGGGTGGTATGGCAGTACCAGCTGTTCAAGCTTTTGGATATGGATATCTACAAGGTGCAGAAGATGCAGCTGAAGAATTAGGACTTCCAGATGGTTCAATAAAAGTTATTTACCATTATACTGGAAACTTTGAAGAAAACGATACTAACAAAGCTACTGCTGCTACAATGTATCAAGAAGGCGTAGAAGTAATATTTGCATGCGGTGGTTCAGTTGGTAAGTCAGTTATGTCAGCAGCATCTGAAGCAGGCAAGAAGGTTATAGGCGTTGACGTTGACCAAAGATATGATAGCGAAACTGTTATTACATCAGCTACAAAAGGATTAGCTCCTTCTGTAATAGCAGTACTAGAATCAATATATAAGACAAAAGATTTTGAAGAAAAATATGGTGGTAAGACTACTTATTTCGATGCTAAAAATGATGGTGTAGGACTTCCAACTACAGTACTAGATGATCCAAATGGAGATGCATTTGACAGATTTGAAAAATTCACTAAGGAAGATTATGAAGAAGTTTACAACAGGTTAAAGAATGGCGAAATAGAAGTAATTCGTTCAATCAATGTAGCTGACCCATCAGGAATTGCAACAGCTCAAGAACTTACATCACAATTGAACTTAAAGAAAGTAGTTGTAACTACTAGATAATATTATTTCTAATTTTTACAAGTAAGGTTTAATAAAAAATGGGGGAAGCTCTTCTCCCATTTTTTATTAAAATATTGTATAATAAATAAAAAAATACTAAGGAATTGGATGGTGCAAGGTGGAAAATTACATTATTGAAATGCTCAATATCACAAAAACATTTCCTGGCATTGTTGCCAATGACAATATTACATTAAAGGTTAAAAAAGGTGAAATCCATGCACTATTAGGCGAAAATGGTGCTGGAAAATCAACCTTGATGAGCGTTTTGTTTGGATTATATCAGCCAGACAGTGGAGAAATTAGAATTAATGGGAAAAAGGTAGATATAAGAAACCCAAATGATGCCAATGCACTGGGAATTGGAATGGTGCATCAACACTTCCAGCTAGTGGAGATTTTCACTGTCTTGGAAAACATCATTCTTGGTGTTGAACCAAGTAAGATGGGATTAATCCAAAAAGAAGAAGCTAGAAAAAAAGTACTAGAGCTCAGCGAAAAATACGGATTAAAAGTCGACTTAGATGCCCGCATTGAAGACATCAGCGTAGGAATGCAGCAAAGAGTTGAAATTTTAAAGATGCTTTATAGGGATAATGAAATATTAATATTTGATGAACCAACAGCCGTTTTAACTCCGCAAGAAATTAACGATTTGCTTAAAATCATGAGAGATTTTGCTAATGAGGGAAAATCAATAATTTTCATTACTCACAAGCTTAATGAAATAATGGCTGTTGCAGACAGGGTTACTGTTTTGAGAAAAGGCAAAGTCATGGGCACCGTAAATGTAAAAGATACAACAATAGAAGAGCTTTCAAGGATGATGGTAGGAAGGGATGTTAGCTTTACGGTAGCTAAAAAAGAAAGCATACCTGGAGATGTAGTCCTTTCTATAAGGAATCTAACAGTACCATCAAAAATCCATCGCAAAAAAGATGCAGTGAAAAATGTATCTTTTGATGTTAGACGAGGCGAAATTGTATGTATAGCTGGAGTTGATGGCAATGGCCAAACTGAGCTTGTTGAAGCAATTACTGGACTAGAAAAGGCAAGTGGAGGAAAGATATTCCTCAATGGAAGCGATATTACAAAGGCATCCATTAGAAAGCGCTCAATATTGGGCATGAGCCATATTCCAGAGGATAGGCATAAACATGGTCTAGTCCTAGACTACACATTGGAACAAAACCTAGTGCTTCAAAGATATTGGGAACCTGAATTTCAAAATAAAGGTTTTATTAAGTTTAATGCTGTAAGGCAGTATGCTAATAGGTTGATTGATAAATTTGATATTAGGGCAGGACAGGGACCTGTTACCCTTGCAAGAAGCATGTCGGGTGGCAACCAACAAAAAGCCATAATAGCAAGAGAAATCGACAAAAAACACGACCTATTGATTGCAGTTCAACCTACAAGAGGCTTGGATATTGGTGCAATAGAATATGTTCACAAACAATTAGTTGAAGCAAGGGATTCAGGAAAAGCTGTTTTATTAGTATCATTTGAATTAGATGAAGTTATGAATGTTTCTGATAGAATACTTGTCATGTATGAAGGGGAAATTGTAGGTGAGTTAAATCCAAAGAAAACTAATGTACAAGAGCTTGGGCTCTATATGTCTGGAGCAAAAAGAGATGTAGTAAAGGAGATTAACGATGCAGGATAAAAATAATGTTTATAAAAATAAAAAGTTTAATTTAATAGAATCAATAAAAAATATTAATTTTTCTTCATTCACATCAACCTTATTGGCAATTTTGCTAGGTCTATTCTTTGGATTCCTAGTCATGCTTTTTTCATCACCAGCCAACGCTTTGAGAGGATTTAGACTTGTTGCTTTTGGTGGTTTAAGCAGATTAGGCGATGTATTTTACTATGCTACACCAATCCTCATGACTGGATTGTCTGTAGGCTTTGCATTTAAGATGGGCCTATTCAATATAGGTGCATCTGGCCAATATACCATGGGAATGTTCTTTGCAATGTATGCTGGGTTTATGTTGAATTTACCTAAGGGCATACATTGGATTGTGGCTATTTTGTTCGGATTAGTAGGCGGAATGCTTTGGGGATTTATTCCTGGATTTTTCAAGGCATTGTTAAATGTTAATGAAGTTATAACATCCATTATGTTTAACTATATTGGAATGTACCTTGTAGATATGTGGATTCGCAAGAGTCCAATCATGTACAATTCAACCATGACTAGGACCAACTATATACCACAATCAGCTCAAATTCCATCATTAGGTATAGAAGGTTCCAATGTAAATTTTGGAATAGTGTTAGCCATACTTATTGGGATAATCCTCTATATAATACTACAAAAAACAACCTTTGGATATGAATTAAAAGCTTCTGGATACAATAAGCACGCTGCTGAATATGCAGGTATGAAAGGAAAAAGAAATATCATATTAACAATGATGATAGCAGGTGCTTTGTCTGGTTTAGGAGGAGCGTTTAATATTCTTGCTCCATCTGGAATTCCAGGAAGCAGTATAACTTATGAGCCAATAAACATCATAGCTCCAAATGGTTTTAATGGAATTGCTGTTGCCCTTTTAGGAAATGCCAATCCAATAGGCATTATTTTCTCAGCATTGATTATTTCTCACTTGCAACGTGGCGGGACATTATCTACTCTTGCTGGCTTTAAGCCAGAAATAGTTGATGTTGTAATTGCAATTATAATTTACTTCTCTGCTTTCTCAATGATTTTGAATTCTGCAATTGGAAAATTTATTAGAAGGCGATTTAAGAAAAATGATACTGTAGAGGACATACAAGTAGAAGATGAAGCATTAGATGCCTCTAATAACAATTCGAAGGAGGCGGAATAATGAGCACAGTATATTATTTAATACAAAACACCCTACCCGTTGCAGTTTCATTATTGCTAGTAGCCTTAGGCGGTATGTTTAGTGAAGTAGGCGGAGTTATAAATATAGCTCTTGAAGGGATAATGCTATTTGGAGCTTATTTTGCAGCCTTGTTTGTATATTTAGTTCAAGGCAGTGGATTAAATCCTCAAGTAATACTGTTACTTGCAATGGTAGTTGCAGCAGTAGCTGGATTAGTTTATTCATTGTTGCTATCCTTCGCAGCAGTTTCAATGAAAGCAAATCAGACAATTACAGGTACAGCATTAAATATGCTAATCCCAGCTGTAATCTTGCTGTTCTCTAAGATGTTCTTCATGAGCGATGGTGTTACAACAAGTGTTAATTTCTATATAAGAAAAGTACCAGTACTAGGAGACATCCCTATAATTGGGCCAATTTTCTTCCAAAGGACATATATTACTGTAATGATAGGGTTAGTATTACTGATTATATCAACAATAGTATTTTATAAGACAAAATTTGGATTAAGGCTTCGTGCCTGTGGTGAACATCCACATGCAGCAGATTCCGTTGGTATAAACGTACAAAAAATGAGGTATTTAGGGACTAGCATATCCGGTATACTAGGCGGAATAGGAGGATTCTTCTATTCAGTTGGCGTAATGGACGGAAATGTTAATGGCCACACTGGAGTTGCAGGTTTTGGTTTCCTAGCCTTAGCAGTAATGATATTTGGGCAATGGAGACCAGGGAAAATCTTCTGGGGAGCTTTATTCTTCGCATTTTTAAGGACTCTAGCATATTCAATTTCCCTTATACCATTCCTATACAACCTAGGTATAGACCAAACCTATTACAAGATGTTGCCATATATAGCAACTATGGTTGTATTGGCATTTACTTCCAAAAAATCAAGAGCTCCTAAGGCAGAAGGTATACCTTATGATAAATCTCAAAGATGAGAGATATGTCCTGATTTTAAAATGGCAAGAGTTAGTAAACTAGCTCTTGTCATTTTATTTTGTACTTTAAATATAATCTGGTATAATATAGGTGAGACCATATTTAGGAAGGTTGAGTTTAATGAGACTTACCTATGATTTAACCCTTGAGCAAACTCAAAAATTGATTATGACCCCTGAACTTAGGCAAGCTATTGAGTTGCTTCAATTAAATACGCTTGAATTAAAAGAATATATTGCTAGAGAATTAGAGGAAAATCCTATATTGGAAATAACAGGCGTTACTGAAGACTATGAAAATATAGAAAAATATGCAAACAATGAGATAGATTGGAAAGAATACTTTGAAAGTTTTGATGATTACAGCTATAGGCAAGAAATAGATAAAAACATTGAAGAATATAATTTTGAGTCCTATATTTCCTATGAACCAACTTTAAGGGAATTCTTGTTAAGCCAGCTAAATCTCATTCCATTAGATAATAAGGAACATAAAATAGGCGTAAGTATCATTGAAAACATAGACAACAATGGATATTTAACAACGCCTGTTGAAGAGATAGCTAAAATGATAAATTCCAGCGTTGAAGAAGTGGAAATAATATTAAATATTATTCAAAATTTTGATCCTCCAGGTGTTGGAGCAAGGGACTTAAAAGAATGCCTATTAATTCAATTAAGGGATAGAAGAGACATCAATAAGCATGTAGTAGATATTATTGAAAATCATCTAGAAGATTTAGCTTATAATAGAATTCTAAAAATAGCTAAAGCATTAAATATTGAAGTTTATGAGGTACAAGAAGCATGTGATTTTATAAGGAGATTGGAACCAAAGCCAGGAAGGGCGTTTGGCAGCAGTTTAGAATCAGGCTACATTATTCCAGATGCAGAAATAAGAATAATTGATGGAGAATTAGTTGTAATATTAAACGATGCAACTGGACCTAGACTAGGCATAAACAACTATTACAAGTCCTTATTAAGGGCTGCAAATGATAGGGATACCATTGAATTTTTGAATCAAAAATTTAACTCTGCAATGTGGGTTATTCGCAGTATTGAACAAAGAAGGGCTACAATTAAAAAGGTAATTGAATCAATAGCAAAATTCCAACGGGAATTCTTCTTAGAAGGTGAAAAATCACTTAAGCCCCTTACTTTAAAGGACATAGCAAAAGATGTAGGGATGCATGAATCAACTGTTTCCAGAGCAACTAACGGGAAATATGTTCAAACCCCTAGAGGGTTATATGAATTAAAATATTTCTTCTCATCAGGAGTAGAAAGCGATGATGGAGAAATTTCTTCTATTAGTATAAAGAAATTATTGAAGGAAATAATTGATAAGGAAAATCCCAAAAAGCCATACAGCGATAGCAAGCTTACTGAACTTTTGGCACAAAGGGGAATAAAAATCTCAAGAAGAACAGTTGCAAAATATAGAGATGAACTAAATATACCACCATCTAATATTAGAAAAAGATATTAGGAAAAATTTCCATTCCTATTGCATAAAATTTGGCAATATTATATACTTAATAATAGAAATATAGGTGGTCTTTGTTTTTTATTTTAAGCGGGACAAAATTTTACATAGCGGGACATTTTAAGTCCAACTTGTATTGTGAGGTGAGTTGGTGGAAGTTTTAAGTTTTATTGAGTTAATTGTACCAGAGGCAATTGACATATTAGAGATTAGGTATCTAATCTTAAGAACAGTTTACTATAATCAGCCTATAGGTAGGAGAAGCCTTTCTGACATACTTGGTTTTAAAGAAAGGGCAGTTAGAGACCAAGTGGATTTTTTAAGAAATAGGGGATTGTTAAAAATAGATAATATGGGTATGTATATTACCGATGAGGGCATCAGTATTTTGGAAAACCTTCATCCTGTTTATAACCATATAAAGGGTATTACACAGCTTGAAACTAAACTTAAAAAGATATTAAAAATAAAAGAAGTTAATATAATCCCAGGCAATATTAAAGATAACAGAATTGTACTAAAAGATATGGGTAAAATAACTTCGGAGATAATTAAAAACATAATAAAGGATGGAGATATAGTAGGCATAACTGGCGGAACCACTATGGCTCATGTAGCAGAAGAATGCATTCCCGATAAAGTAAACAGAGATGTAATATTTATTCCTGCCAGAGGAGGACTCGGGAGGAATGTAGAGACCCAAGCAAACTCAATTGCAGCGACCTTTGCCAAAAAATTAGGTGGAACATATAGGCTGTTATATGTTCCAGATGGATTAGAAAAGGAAGCCCTAGAATTCATAAAGAAAAACGAAGATATAAAGGAATCGCTAACTTTAATTGAAAATATGAATGTTCTTGTATTTGGCATTGGGAGAGCAGACACCTTGGCAAAGAGAAGAAATCTACCTGAAGAAAAAGTTGAAGAATTGGTTTCAAAAGGAGCAGTAGCGGAGGCTTTTGGGCATTATTTTGACATTGAGGGGAATGAAATTTGGGAATATAAGACAGTCGGAGTTACCCTTAACAAATTCAAATCACTAAAAAAAGTAATAGGGGTAGCTGGTGGAGAAGAAAAAGCTGAAGCTATTATCTCCATAGCGAAATTGAATGAAAATATGATTTTGATTACTGATGAATCTGCAGCAAGAAAAATAATTGAAATAGTCAATAATGCTACTTAGTAGCTAAAAATATATTGAAGGAGGAATTTTTATGTCAATGAAAGTTGGTTTAAGTGGCTTTGGAAGAATTGGAAGGGATTTTCTAAGAATTTATGCAGAAAAAGAAGTTAAGGACTTTGAAATAGTAGCTATCAATGCATCTGGAAATTTACAAGATTTAGCTCATCTATTTAAGTATGACACACTTTACGGAAAATTCAATGGCACAATTGAAGCAGCAGAAGACGGACTTGTTATAAATGGAAAGAAAATAAGAGTTGTTGGTCACAGAGATCCAGCAGAAATACCATGGGCTGAATTGGGTGTCGATGTAGTAGTTGATTCAACTGGAGCATTCAGGGACAGAGAAGGATTATCTAAACACATTCAATCTGGAGCAAAGAAAGTAATAGTTACAGCTCCTGCAAAAGGTGAAGATATTACAATTGTAGTAGGCGTAAATGAAGACAAGTATGACCCTGAAAATCACCATATAATTTCAAATGCTTCTTGTACAACTAACTGTTTAGCTCCTGTAGCTAAGGTAATTCTAGAAAACTTTGGCATTAGAAAGGGATTAATGACAACAGTACATGCATATACTAATGACCAACAAATACTAGATAAGAGGCATAAGGATTTAAGAAGAGCCAGAGCAGCTGCAGAAAATATTGTTCCAACTACTACTGGTGCAGCTAAAGCAGTTGCCCTTGTACTTCCAGAATTAAAAGGAAAATTAAACGGATTTGCTGTTAGGGTACCAGTACCTACAGTTTCATTGGTAGATGTTGTATTCGAAGTTGAAAGAGAAACAACAGTTGAAGAAGTAAACAAAGCATTAAAAGAAGCCAGCGAAGGTAAATTAAAAGGCATATTAGGTTTTTCAGATGAACCATTAGTATCTTCAGATTATAAAGGAGATCCTAGGTCATCAATTGTAGATGGCTTATCAACTATGGTAATTGGAAATATGGTAAAAGTAGTTGCATGGTACGATAATGAATGGGGATATTCAGAAAGAGTATATGATTTGGTTAAATTAGTTGCTAACAAATAGTATAATCTTAAGTCGGGCATTTTGCCCGGCTTAAAATAATCTTTGGTGGAGGTGCCTTATGCTTAATAAGAAAACATTAAAGGATTTTGATTTTAAAGGGAAAAGAGTATTGGTAAGATGCGATTTCAATGTTCCTTTAGATGATGAAGGCAATATAACTGATGATACAAGGATTAGGGCTTCTTTATCAACAATAAAATATCTCATTGACCAAGATGCAAAGGTTATACTTATGTCCCATTTAGGAAGGCCAAAGGGACAACCAAACAAGAAGTATTCTTTGGAACCAGTGGCAAAGAGGCTTTCCGAACTATTAAATAAAGAGGTAATCTTCTTACAAGATGATGAAGTTGTATCAAATGCAGTTAAAAAGAGAGTAGAAGCCCTAGAAGATGGAGATGTGGCATTATTAGAAAATACAAGATTTAGAAAAGAAGAAGAAAAGAATGATGAAAACTTTTCTAAAGAATTGGCATCCTTGGGAGATATATATGTAAATGACGCCTTTGGGACTTCTCACAGGGCTCATGCTTCCAATGTAGGAGTTTCTACTTATTTGCCATCAGCAGTAGGATTCTTAGTAGAAAAAGAAGTTTCTATTATGGGGAAGGCACTAGAAGACCCAGAAAGGCCATTTATTGCTATTTTAGGAGGAGCAAAGGTATCGGATAAAATTGGAGTCATAGAAAATCTTATTAATAAAGTAGATACCGTAATCATAGGCGGAGGGATGGCATTTACATTCCTAAAGGCTAAAGGTTATGAAATAGGAAAATCATTATTAGAAGAAGATAAAATAGAGCTAGCTAAGGGATTAATAGAGAAAGCTAATGAAAAGAATGTAAAACTCATGTTGCCAGTAGATGTTGTAGTTGCGAAAGAATTCAAAAATGATACTGAATATAGGACTGTAAGTGTTGACAGCATTCCAGAAGACATGATGGGATTAGATATCGGAGAAGAAACTGTTAAATTGTTTACAGAAGAAATCAAAAATGGCAAAACCATAGTTTGGAACGGACCTATGGGAGTATTTGAAATGGATAACTTTGCAAAAGGAACTTATGCAATAGCTAAAGCAATGGCGGAATCCGAAGCAATCACAATAGTAGGCGGTGGAGATTCTGCATCAGCAGTTGAAAAATCAGGATATGCTGATAAGATGACACACATCTCTACTGGTGGCGGTGCATCATTAGAATTCTTAGAAGGAAAAGTATTGCCTGGAATAGCAGCGATTTCGGATAAATAACATGCAATTTACAATACACAATGCACAATTCACAACAACTATTCACTATTAGTTATTAACTATTAACTATTCTTAATTGTGAACTGTGAATTGTGCATTGTGCATTATTAAGGTTGGAGGTAAAAAATGAGAGTTCCAATAATTGCAGGCAACTGGAAGATGAATACTACAATTAAAGAGGGCCTTGAATTAGTCGAAGAAATCAAAAGGGCAAAATTAAACGAAGATGTAGAAGTTGTCCTATGTGTTCCTTTTACAAGTTTATTGGAAATTAAGAAAAGTCTAAAGGGAACGAATATAAAGCTTGGAGCACAAAATATGCACTGGGAGGACAGTGGTGCATATACAGGGGAAATATCTCCATTGATGCTAAAAGACATAGGTGTAGATTACTGTATAATAGGCCATTCGGAAAGGCGCCAATATTTCAATGAAACAGATATTACAGTAAATAGAAAAATAAAAGCTGCATTAAAACACAGCATAAAACCTATTGTATGTGTAGGGGAAACATTAGAACAGAGAGAGAATAATATGGAAAAAGAAGTTGTAAAAACTCAAGTATTAGCAGCACTTGAGGGTATAGAAAAAGATGATTTAGAGAATATAGTAATAGCATATGAGCCAGTATGGGCCATAGGAACAGGGAAAACTGCTTCAGCAGATGATGCCAATAAAATGATAGGTTTTATAAGAGATGTAATAGGGCAAAAATATGGAGATGAAAAGGAAAAAATTCGAATACAATATGGCGGAAGTGTAAAGCCAAATAACATAAAGGAACTTATGGAAAAAGAAGAAATTGATGGAGCCTTGGTTGGCGGTGCCAGCCTAAAAGCAGCAGAATTTATAGAAATAATTAATTTTTAATGGAGGGTAATATGAAAAAAAGTCCAGTAATGTTAATAATACTCGATGGATTTGGTCTAGGGAAAGATTATCCTGGAAATGCCATAAAATTAGCCAATACGCCAAATATAGATAGATATTTTAGAGAATATCCAAATACTACTTTAGAAGCCAGTGGCCTAGCAGTAGGATTGCCTGAAGGTCAAATGGGCAATTCTGAAGTAGGGCATTTAAACATAGGTGCTGGCAGGATAGTCTATCAAGATTTTACTAGGATATCCAAATCCATTGAAGAAGGAGAGTTTTTCAATAAAGAAGAATTCTTGAAAGCAATAGAGCATGCAAAGAATCATAATTCTAAACTTCATCTAATAGGTTTAGTATCAAAAGGTGGTGTTCACAGCCACATAAGTCATTTATATGCTCTTTTGAAGCTAATGAAGCAGCAAGAATTTTACAATGTGTTCATTCATGTAATTCTAGATGGAAGGGATGTAGCACCAACAGCTGGAAGAGAAGATGTAAAAGAATTAATAGAAAAGATAAAAGAAATTGGAGTTGGCAAAATAGCTACTGTTTCTGGCAGATACTATACAATGGACAGAGACAAGAGGTGGGATAGGACAAAGCTTGCTTATGATGCTTATACACTTGGAAGGGGTAAAGAAGATACAGATCCAGTAGCTGCAATAGAAAAATCATATAAGGAAAATATAACAGATGAATTCGTAATACCAACTGTTATAAAGGAAAATGGCAAACCTGTTGCAACCGTTGATGATAACGATTCCATAATATTCTTCAACTTCAGACCAGATAGGGCTAGACAAATTACAAGGGCTTTTGTAGATGAAGATTTTGATGGATTTGAAAGAGAAAAGAAAGTCCATGTATTCTATGTAACCATGACTGAATACGACAAGACAATAAAAAATGTTTTAGTTGCCTTTAAGGAACAAACTTTAGAAAACACCTTGGGGAAATATATAAGTGAAAAAGGTTTGAAACAGCTTAGAATTGCAGAAACAGAAAAATATGCCCATGTAACTTTCTTTTTCAATGGTGGAGTTGAAGTACCTTACGAAAATGAGGACAGGGTATTGATTCCATCACCAAAGGTTGCAACATATGACTTGAAACCAGAAATGAGTGCCATAGAAGTAAAAGACGAAGTAATTAGAAGGCTTAATATGGATGAATATGACTTAATAATATTGAATTTTGCTAATCCCGACATGGTAGGCCACACTGGTGTAATCCCAGCAACTGTAAAAGCCATAGAAACCATAGACAGCTGTTTAGGAGAAATTGTAGACCTACTAATTAAAAAAGGCGGCAAAGCTTTAATTACTGCAGACCATGGTAATGCAGAAATGCTGCTAGATGAAAATGGAAATCCAGTTACATCTCATACAAGCAATAGGGTACCTTTGATTTATATTGGCGACAAGAATGTAAAACTTCGAGAAGGGATATTGGCAGACATAGCACCAACATTACTTGACCTTCTCGGATTAGAAAAGCCAAAGGAAATGACAGGAGAATCCTTAATTGTTAAGGAATAACTAGTTTAAATTAACAATTCACAATGCACAATTCACGATAAGGTGCATTGTGAATTGCAAGCTAAACTGCGTTTAATGAAAAATATTATAAACTGTTAATGAAGAGGAGGAATTAACTTGAGTACAATTATAGATGTTTACGCAAGGGAAGTCCTTGATTCAAGAGGAAATCCTACTGTGGAAGTGGAAGTAATTACTGAAAATGGCGCCTTTGGAAGAGCATTAGTTCCATCAGGGGCAAGCACAGGAGCTTATGAAGCTGTTGAATTAAGGGATGGAGATAAAAATAGATATTTAGGAAAAGGTGTTATGAAAGCAGTTGAAAATGTCAATAATATAATAGCAAATGAAATAATTGGACTAGATGTATTTGACCAAGCTGCTATAGATAAATTGATGATAGAATTAGATGGTACTCCAAATAAGAGCAAACTAGGTGCTAATGCAATTCTTGGAGCATCTCTAGCAGTTGCAAGGGCTGCTGCTGATGAATTAGGCTTACCATTATATCAATATATTGGCGGAGTAAATGCAAAGACATTGCCTGTGCCAATGTTAAACATCTTAAATGGTGGAAAGCATGCAGATAACAATGTAGATATACAGGAATTTATGGTAATGCCAGTGGGTGCACCAAACTTCAGGGAAGCCATTAGAATGGCAACAGAAATCTTCCACAGCTTAAAATCAGTATTAAAATCAAAAGGCTTAAATACTGCAGTTGGTGATGAAGGTGGATTTGCACCAAACCTATCAAGTAATGAAGAAGCATTAAAAACTATCGTAGAAGCCATTGAAAAGGCTGGATATAAACCAGGAGAAGAAGTAATGCTTGCTTTAGATGTGGCAGCATCTGAGCTTTATGATTCAGAAAAAAGAATATATAAATTAGCAGGCGAAGGCAGAAGCCTAACTGTAGAAGAAATGGTTAATTATTATGAGGAATTGGTAAATAAATACCCAATAATATCAATAGAAGATGGCTTAGCTGAAGATGATTGGGATGGCTGGAAATTGTTAACTGAAAGATTAGGAAAGAAAATTCAATTAGTTGGCGATGACTTATTTGTTACAAATACAGAAAGATTGAAGAAAGGAATTGAATTAGGCGTAGCAAATGCAATATTAATTAAATTAAACCAAATTGGTACTTTAACTGAAACCCTAGATACCATAGAGATGGCAAAAGTAAATGGTTATACTGCAATTATATCTCACAGGTCTGGAGAAACAGAAGATACTACTATAGCAGATTTAGCTGTGGCTACAAATGCAGGACAAATTAAGACAGGTGCACCTTCAAGAACTGACAGGGTAGCAAAATATAATCAACTTTTGAGAATCGAAGATGGTTTAGGAGAATATGCAGTGTATAAGGGAATTAAGTCTTTCTACAATTTAAAGAAATAACTTAATTAAAGAAATACTGGAGAGGAGCATGAATCTATAGATGTAGGCTTGGTCTACTCTATTGATTTTATGCTCCTTCTATGATAAAATAGTTATGTTTTATAGAACTAGTAATCATCTATTATCTATGCAGGAGGTGTAAATATGACCACTCTTTTTTCTATATTAGTATTCATATCTAGTATAGCTCTGATTGTTTCTGTAGCATTGCAAGAAAGTAAGGAAGAAGGATTAGGAACAATATCAGGGGACTCATCTGCTTCACTATGGGGTAAAACTAGAGGTAAAAGTAGAGAAGATATACTTAAGAGAATAACAATCATATCATCTGTTATCTTTTTTATATCTACACTAATATTAGTAGCTAAATAATACGGGGGAGGAGTAGAAATGGATTTTGCTTTAATTGCTGCGCCAATAGTAGGTTTATTGGCTTTATTATTTGCATATTATAAGGCAAGCAGTATAAACAAAGTAGCTCCTGGCAATGAAAGAATGCAAGAGATATCCAAGTATATTCAAGAAGGTGCTATGGCTTTCTTAAAAAGGGAATATAAATCTATGGCGATTTTCGTTGTTGTTTTATTTATTATATTAACATTAGCACCTGGCCTTGGAATTAAAACAGCTTTATGCTTCATAATTGGAGCTTTGTTTTCAGTACTAGCAGGATTCTTTGGAATGAGAGTAGCTACAAAAGCTAATGTAAGGACTGCCAATGCAGCTAAGGAATACGGAATGACAAAAGCATTAAATGTTGCATTTTCAGGCGGTTCAGTTATGGGAATGTGCGTAGTAGGTTTAGGAATTTTAGGTATAGGAATTCTTTATTTAATTTTCAGAGATAATGCTATTGTTACTGGTTTTAGCCTTGGTGCTTCATCAATTGCTTTGTTTGCAAGAGTAGGTGGAGGTATATACACAAAGGCAGCAGACGTTGGTGCTGACTTAGTTGGTAAGGTTGAAGCAGGAATCCCAGAAGACGACCCAAGAAACCCAGCGGTTATTGCAGATAACGTTGGAGACAATGTTGGAGACGTTGCTGGTATGGGCGCTGACTTATTTGAATCTTATGTTGGAGCTATTATTTCAGCTATTACATTAGGAGTTACAGCTTATGGTGAAAAAGGAGTTCAATTTGCACTTGCGCTTTCATCAGTGGGAATTATTGCTTCAATAATAGGTGTATACTTTGTAAGAGGGGATAAAGACCCACAAAAAGCACTTAATAATGGAACTTTGGCAAGTTCAATAATTACAATAGTTGCAGGATTCTTCTTAAGTAACATGATTCTTCAATCATATAGACCATTTATTGCTATTTTATCAGGTTTAGTAGTTGGAATCGTTATAGCTAAGATTACAGAATACTATACTTCCGGAGATTATAAACCTGTTCAAAGAATAGCTAAAGAATCAGAAACAGGTACTTCTACCAATATTATTGGTGGTTTGTCAGTTGGTATGATGTCAACTGCAGCTCCATTAATCTTAATATCAATTGGTATTTTAGTAGCTTACTATGTATCTGGAGGAGCTACTAATCCAAGTGTAGGATTATATGGTATTGCATTGTCAGCTGTTGGTATGCTTTCTACAGCAGGTATGACTATAGCAGTAGATGCTTATGGTCCAATATCTGATAATGCTGGTGGTATTGCTGAAATGTGTGAATTGCCAGAAGAAGTAAGAGAAATTACAGATAAACTTGACTCCGTAGGTAATACTACAGCTGCTATAGGTAAAGGATTTGCTATTGGTTCAGCTGCGCTTACTGCTTTAGCATTATTTGCTTCCTACACCCAAGCTGTAGGACTAACAGGCATTAACTTAACTTCACCATCAGTTATAGCAGGTGTATTTATAGGTGGTATGCTTCCATTCCTATTCTCTGCTATGACTATGGATGCAGTTGGTAAAGCTGCTTTCTCCATGATTGAAGAAGTAAGAAGACAATTTAGAGAAATTCCAGGTATTATGGAAGGAAAAGCAACTCCAGAATATGCTAAATGTGTAGATATAAGTACAAAAGCTGCTATTAAAGAAATGATTGTTCCAGGATTATTGGCAGTTATAGCACCAATAGTAGTAGGTGTTCTATTAGGTGCTGAAGCTCTAGGAGGATTATTAGCAGGTTCATTAGTAACAGGTGTACTTTTAGCAATTTTCATGTCAAATGCTGGTGGAGCATGGGATAATGCTAAGAAGTATATAGAAGCTGGACATCATGGCGGTAAAGGTAGCGATGCTCATAAAGCAGCAGTTACAGGTGATACTGTAGGAGATCCATTTAAGGATACTGCAGGACCTTCATTGAA